>JADMIO011101900.1_pt1 | contig 71789 bp, 50 predicted proteins | sample 8958161 | NCBI WGS metagenome assembly JADMIO01 (sample SAMN16585339, study PRJNA669376) | soil metagenome | isolation source: Crop rotation soil | place: USA: Cullars Rotation, Alabama | collected 2011 | reverse complement strand
CGCGACAACTTGTCCACGTGGAATTCTAAGCTTAGGATCCCAATGTGCTGGAAAGCCCGGCGCGATCCCGGGCACGTCGAGATCGAAGAGAATCCACTTGCTGTCAGGGCTCCACTCGAAGCGATGCGTGGGATTGTTGCCGAACAATTCCTTGTCGGTGAGCAGCGTGCGCGTCGCTTTCGTCGCGAGGTTGTAGACCCTGAGATTGTTCCGGTCCTCGATGAAGGCCACCTCTTTGCCGTCCGGCGAGAATTGCGGCTGATAGTTCTGGCGCTCGTTCGCGATGAGAGGAGTCTCATTGACGACCGTAGACGCATAGAAGTACGGCTCGACGTCGCGCTGGCGGCGCGCCTGATAGATCGCCCAACGGCCGCCCCGTTCGGACGCGTAGACGATGGTTTTGCCATCCGGTGAGAAGTCGATGTTCGTCTCGGCTTCCGGCGTGTTGGTGATGCGCTTCGTGCCGCCGCCGTCGGCGCCGGCGACGAACACGTCGCCGCGAAAGATGAACGCGACCTCCTTGCCTGTCGGAGACACGACGAGCCCTTGCGCGCCGTTGTTCACCGCCATGATGCGCTCGGCGTTCGCCTTGGTGTCGGCGGTGATGTTGATCGACACCATCTTCGGCTGGCTGCCGGGATTCATCGTGTAGATCTGGCCGTCGAACCCGAACGACAACGTGCCGTTGTCGGCCATGCTCAGGAAGCGAACGGGCACTTGTTTGAACGACGTCAGCTGCTGTGACTTGCCGCCGTCCACGCTCATCTTGTGGACGTTGAAGTTTCCACTTTCCTCACTGAGGTAGTAGAACGCCTTGTCACCGTCGGCAAAAACGGGATTGCGATCCTCGCCGGCGAACGTCGTGAGCTTGCGATGGGTTCCGGCTTTGCTGTCGTAGAGCCAGATGTCGCGCGCGATCGCCGAGGTGTGATGTTTTCGCCACGTGTTCTCGCCTCCCTTCTTGTCCTGATAGATCAAGAACTGGCCATTCTTGCTCAGACGCGCATCCTCGGCCGGCGTCGTGAGGAGTTGCATTGGGCGTCCACCGGCCGCGGGCACCTCATACAGCTCCGGCTGCGACCCCGTGGGATACTCGCGATTCGCGGCGGCATCCATCCGCGCGGCGCCGAAGATCACCTGCTTGTCGTCGGGGGTGAAGCTGTAGGGATACTCGGGCGACGAGTGGACGGTGAGCCGCCGCGCCTCGCCGCCGTCGGCCGGCATGATGAAGACATCAAAGTTTCCATATCGGTCCGACGCGAACGCGATGTGTTTGCCGTCGTGGCTCCAGACGGGCATGAAGTCGTGCGCCGTGTGCGTCGTCAGTGGAACCGCTGTGCCGCCGGCCGACGCGACGCGATATAGATCACCCTTGTAGGTGAAGACGATGGTCCTTCCGTCGGGCGAGATGGCTGGATAGCGCATCCAGCTGGCGCCTTCGGGGGAGGTCGACGGGTTTTGCGCGCGGGCATGCGGCGCGGCGAGGGCGGCGGCGCAGAGCGCCAGCAGCAGGGATGCCTTCATTGGAGGGACCGCTGGGGTAGTGGTGGAACTGGGAGATTTTGATTTTACGAGGGCGCGCGCGGCCACGCCACGGTGGGTTTGTCTGGAGCAGGTAAGTTCCTGTCAGATCATGGCTTGAGTGGCCCGCGGGAGCGTGGCGGCACGTGAGCCGACGACCGCTTCGTAGCCACCATAATTCATCGCAACAGCGTGTGAATGTGTCGGAGTGATCGGTGCGCTGATCCGAATGATCGTTCAGAAGATCGCAGCGAGCGGAGAATCGATCGCAAGTCTCGGCTCTTTGATGTCCATCGCCGGCGATTGAGTCGGAACGTGCGGTGCCTTCGTTGCGAGGACCGGTACAAAGATCGGAACGACCGGCGCTTCGCGTTCAGGCAGCGGTCCATCAATCGCAACGGGCGAAACCAAGATCGGCGTAACCCGCGCACAGATGCCAACTGTCGGAATTTTCGTCGCAGGCTCCGGCGGCTCCTGCCCGTGAATCTGGTCGTTGATCGCTGCTTCCGGTCAAAGTGCTTCAGTCAGCGGTCAGGACGTCGCGATGACCAGTTGCATTGACGGCAACAGCGAATCAAAAATCTCAAGTGGCGGCACGGTGATTGGCGGAACCGGCACACTGATCGTAGTCATCGGCAGCCTGATCGCAGTCGTCGGCAGTGTGATCGCAGTCGCCGGCCGTCGAGGACAGACGGCGGAAAATTCATCGTACGCATCGGAACTTTTGTTGTGGCCTCCGAGGCGAACGTCGCCATTGGCGGGTGAACCGCTACAGCGCTCGGCACAACGGTCCGTGGTCCCGGCTCGAGCGTCGCTGCTGTCAGCCGAAGCCGCGCGTCGACGACACATCCTGTTCAATTACCGTCATCTCGATCGCGGCTATCGACAAGGAAGTCGCAAGCAGCGGAGTACTCAATTCGGAGAGCGTGACGGCGATCGCTGCCATCGGTTCGCGCGTTGCGAACGTCGGCACAACGATCGCTGACGTCGATCGATGCGTACCCACGAGGGAATTCTTCGTCCGTGTTGTCGGTGCGCACGATCGAATGAGACGCACAAGTCACGCAGTTACCGGCTCGATGATCCAAATCATCGGCACCATCGTCGCAACGATCGGAACGAGAACCGCTGCCATCTGCCGTTTTCTATCGACGCTGGACCACTCGATCGAACGAGCGGAACATTCGAGGCAATGACCTAGCCTTTTCGTGCAACGATGTCATCGCTCGACGCGACGATCTGGCCCGTCGCGTGAAGCACCGCGCCGCGATTCCAGTTCAAATCGCCCGCCTTGTCAGCGGCGGAACACAGGTCGTTAGTCGCGGTTCACGGCTTCGACTCGCGAATCGACCGCTTCGAACGCCTGCAACAGTTATCAAACATCCTGTAACCGTCGTCGTGTCGACGACGGCTTTGCCGATTCGACGGCACCGGGACACGTGGGAGCGCACCGAGAGATTGTGCGAATGTCCAGCCTCTCGCGTGAGCGGCTCATCCGATCCGGAGAGGGACAAAGATCTCTGAACGCCGGTCCGGCGCGGCGAGAAGTGTCTCAACAATAAGGGCTCCGGCACCATCGTTCTGGACGGACATCATTCGAGGTATTCATGCGCGCGCGCCACGTTACTCTGCTTGCATTCATTATGGTGCTTCCGTCGTTCGCTGCGGCGCAACGCGGCGGCGGTGGCATGGGCGGCATGGGCCGAAGTGGCGGGCGCCGACCTGGTGGATCGGGGGGCGAAAGCCGGGGCGAGAACGCCGGCCTCTCGAACAAAGACCTCGAGGAGATCAGTCCGATCAAGTTGCTGATCGACAAGCGGAAAGATCTCAAGCTCGAGGACGCGAAGGTCAAGGGGCTCAAGCAGCTCGAGTCGGCGATGAAGAAGCAGAACGAGCCGTTCTTCAAGGCGCTCGACTCGCTGCGTGACGAGATGAAGCGGCGCGGCAGCGGTACGTCGAGCGATGGGGAACGGGCGAGGGTCATCAATGCGCGCACGAGATTCGGCCAGATGGTCGATTCGATTCGGGCGCACTACGACGCGACGCTCGATCTCGCGATGCCCCAACTCGACAGCACGCAGAAAAGCTCGGCGGAGGCGTTCATTCAACAGCAGAATATCGAAGCGCGGCTGTTGATCGAACGCAAGCTTGGCGGCCGGGAAGGCGGCGGCTGATTGTACTCTTATGCCGCCTCGAGCCCTCGACCACTCGCGCTTCGCTGCCACACGTAGTCGTAGACCCGCGAAGCGATCTCCTCGGTCTCGGCTTCAGTAAACGGCGGGCGGCGCAGAACCGCATATAGCTCGTCGAGGATGAAGACTTTGACTTCTGCCTGAGTGGTTTCCTTCTGCGTCCATCCCCTCATTGGTCGTAGCAGGTCGCTGAGGGACGCGAGCAACGCACGGCTGCCCTGCTTTAGTCGTTCGCGGTCGACCTTGCTGATGTTCTCCTTGAAGAGCAGATCGAACAGGGCAAGCTCATTCTCTGACAGACCCTCCTCCGCCGCACGGCGTTGCTCCGCATCGAGAGTCGCCGCCAGTTCGACCAGTTGAGCAAACGTCGCTTCCACCGTCGCCCTGTCCTTCTCCCGGTTGTAGTCCGCGATGATCTCCTGGTATTTGCGGTAGTAATCCATCCGCAGGGGATTGCGCGCGAGCATCTGCGCCAACTTTTGCTCGACGACATCGCGAACGTCCTGCAATGCCGCGTGCTTGCGGCGTACCTTGCCGAACTCGTCACGCAGCTTGTCGAAGTCGATCTGACTCAAGTCCACGACAAGCCCCTCGGCATGATCGCCGCCAGGCTCCGCCGCTCGGATCGCTTCATTGACGATGCGATGAAGCTCTTTGAGTACTTCCGTGACATCCGCCGTGTCGCGCCTATCGAGAAGCTTCTTGTAGATCGCCTCGATGTTGTCGTGCCGTTCGGCATACGCGAGCGCGCTCGGTTCCATGAGTAGAGCCTTAAACCTCATGAAGACGAGGCGTGCCATGATCTCGAACCGCCGCTTCGCTTCGTCCGTGGTATAGAGCGCGTCCCGGGCATCGCGGAGCGCCTCGATTCGGTTGAAGCCCTTCGCACCGCGAAGCCGGTTGACGTCGAAACCCTGTGACAGCAGGTGCCTCTCGGCGGTCTCGATCGCCTCAATGAGCGCGGCGACGAGCTCCTCGATCGGCGCAACCACGTCGCCGTCACCGGTCCCGTCGTCTTCGTCGCCGAGCGCGTACTGCGCGAGCGCTTCGCGCAGGCTCTTGAGCATCCCGTTGTAATCGACAATGACGCCGCAATCTTTACCGGGGAAAACGCGATTAGCGCGCGCAATCGCCTGCATGAGGTTGTGCGCCTTCATCGGCTTGTCGATATACAGCGTCGCAAGAGACTCGACGTCGAATCCAGTGAGCCACATTGCACAAACGATGGCTACGCGGAATGGATGCTGTGGGTCCTTGAATGCGTCCTCCACCGAAACGGGTTTGGCATTCGGAATCTCGAAGCCCGTCTTCATCACGACGCGATGTGGGATGATGTCGAAGCCCCACTTGGCGAAATCGCGAACCTCGCTCTGCGCCTCGCTGATCACGATCTCGATGATCGTTTCCTTCATCCACTGTGTTTGTCGGCGAAGCGCCTGCAACTCGCTCGCGAGCGTATCTCGTGTGTCACCATCGGGCGTCGCGGCAAGCGCGAGCTCCAGGCGCGGGATGATTGCCTCGAGCTCGGCGATCTTGGCCTTCCAGCGCGGCTCGATGCGTTGGAACATGCGCGCGCACGTAATCTTGTCGATGCAGACGAGCATCGATTTGCCCGTCTGCCAACGCGTGGAGCAATGCGCCACGAAATCGTCGGCCAACTTGTCGAGACGATCATCGGCCGTGATCACTTCGTAGTCTTTGCCGAGCAACTTTTCGAGGAGCGCAACTTGATCGACGTCTAGCTCGCCTCTCTCGACGGCATCAGCGATTCGATCGTTCAGATCCAAGCGGGCGATTCCAAGCTTCTCGCCGCGGTTCTCGTAGACGAGCTTGACGGTGGAGTGGTCCTCTTCGGAACGCTTGAAGTCGTAGCGCGAGATGTAGCCGCCGAAGATTCGCTTCGTTAGCTCGTCGTGCTTGAAGAGCGGCGTTCCCGTGAAGCCGATGAACGACGCGTTGGGAAGCGCGAGGCGCATGTTGCGTGCGAACTTGCCGGCCTGCGTCCGGTGCGCTTCATCGGAGATGACGATGATGTCGTCGCGCTCGCTGTACGGCGCGGTGACGGGTTGATTGAACTTGTGAATGAGGCTGAAGACGTAGCGATGATTCTCACGAAGAATCTGCTGGAGCTCTTTGCGCTTTTTGAATCGAGAACTCCGCGAGGAAATACTCATAGATCCGGCCGAACACGTCGCCCGTGGCTTGCCGGATCTGCTCACTGTTGAACAGACGCATCAGATCCTCGAGCACCTTCGGCTCGAAAATTCCGTAGTCCTTTGGCAGGACGCCGTCGAGCGGGTCGAACTCCTTCTCGATTGCGGTCATGGAGTCGGTCACGAGCCGCGGCAGATCGGCTCCGCTCACGGCGGCCTGCCGCATGATCCAATCGTAGTGCGCCTTCTCTGGCAGGTAGAGCGACCGGCGCTTGATGTAGTCTGCCGGCAGGATCTTCCGCTTCGGCATCTTGCCGCTGGCTTGATCGGCGTCGATCTGGTGCCGGGCAGCATCGAAACGATTTGCCGCGTGGCGCAGGAAGATCACGCCGAGAACGGGCATGAAGTAGTCGCTCGACGTGAGCTTCGAGTTCGCGCGAAGGTTGTCCGCCGCCTCCCAGCGGTCGGCCTCGAGTTTCTCGATGTCTCGGAAGGCATCGCTTGTCATTCTGAATCGGCGTCCGGCTCGTGTGATATCATTGCGGAGCCGCGACGCGGCTCGAAGTCCGTCGCATAATACCCGTTTACGGCCCTCTCCGGAGAGCGGATGCTGTTCAGGATCATCGAACATTTCCGCGATCGCATGTAAGCGCGCTCCGGCGGAAGCGGCGGCGAGAGTACGGGCGGTTTATCGGCGAGACCTCGGAAAAGCAGATCCTCCGCTCGCCTTCGGCGAGCATCAGGATGACGGCTGAAAAGCAGATCCTCCGCTCGCCTTCGGCGAGCATCAGGATGACGGTGGAAGGACATCCCCGCCTCGCGACGCCATCAGTTTCGACGCGCCGACTCGAGCATGCGGTGCAGCTCGATGCGCCAGTTGTGCGCAACGATGAGGCGTTGGCCCTCCGTCGCCCTCAACGCGAGAAAACCCGAGCCATCCGGATAGACATCGTAATTCGCGTGCGGCACGGATGAAAAGAGATACACATCGCTGAACAGCGGCGTGCGCGACACGATGCGGAACTCCGGCCCGGACGCGTATTCGACGTCGACGAACTGTTGGCCGTCGCGATAGTAGAGATGCTTACCGTCGTGCGACCACACCGGTTCCGTCCCGAATGCCGGTGACACCACGATCGGGGCACCAGTGCCCGTGATCGACCTGACGATCACCTGGCTCGTGCCGCCCGCGGACGTCTGAAACGCGACCCATTTGCCGTCCGGCGACGGACGCCCCTGTGTCTCCTCGCTCGCGGTCGCGGCGATGTCACGTTCGGCCGTGTCTTCCAGACCGCGATACACGATGTCTGCGCCGCCGCGGTCGTGCTGAATGATGAAGCCGCGGTTGTCCGGCGTCATGACGCCTTCCCACAAGTCTCGCGTTCCGGCAAAGATGGGCGTCGCCGCCGCGCTCCCGTCCACGGGCCGCCACGACAGGACGCTCGGATTCCCGACGGATGCGGTTCCGAGAGCGCGAAAAATCACACGCTTCCCGTCGGCACTCCACTCCGGCCGGCCCGAGACGGCATCAGTAAACTCGAATGAGGTCTGCGCCGCCAGGTCGAGCAGCCACACACGCGACGCGTTTCCCTCGCCGATCGAGAACGCCAGCCGCTTTCCGTCGGGCGAGAAGCGCGGATTCCCGTACGTTCGCGGCGCCGCGCCAAGCGGGTGGACGACGCCGCGTGCATCCACCCGCACGAGCTCCGCTGTGGCCGATCCTCCGGCATAGACAAGCGTCCCGGCCGGCGATACCGCCACCGGATGACTGTTCGCCGCGGACGACGCGGTAACGGTTGCCACCTGCACCGGCGTACCGTGAGTGCGAAGGCCGCGCACGTCGAACGGGACGGCCATCACCTGGCGCGTTGACGTCGCGTAGAGAAGTATTCCGTCGACCATTCCGATGGCCGCGCTTCCGTCGAGGCCGAGTGGCGTGCGTTTGCCGCTTCGCAGCGACACGGCCACAAGCGAGGACCGTTGCGTCGGGCCATCGCTTCCCGACGCGACGATCACCGTTTCACCGTCGTCGACGAGAACGGGGTAGTTCTCGACTCGCCCGGCCGAGTCGCTGGGCACCGGCGTCGCGACGCCACCCGCGTCCGGAACCATCATGAGGCCGCCGTTGTCCAACACGACAATCGTGCCCTTGGAGCCCCACGACGCTCCGCGAAACGCCCCGGTCGTCTGCGCGAGTTGCAACGGTGCTCCGCCATCGATCGCAACGCGCGCGAGTCGACCCTTTGTCCAAAACCCGATCGACTTTCCGTCGGGCGAAAAGAAGACAAACTGCGCGGCCTCCGTCCCGGCAATTGGACGCGGGCGCGGATCATTCAACGATCGCAGCAGAACCTGCTGCGGCGCCGCATCGGCCGCGCCGGCGATGTATGCGATGGTCTGTCCGTCGGGAGAAACCGCGATCCCACTACCGATCGCGTTGCCCGCGGTGACGTAGCGCGGGATCTCGATCGGAAACCGCACCACGACGTCGCTCGACGAATCCCGTGTGTAGAACGGCCGCACGGCAAACGCGATTGCCACCACAAGGGCGGCGGCGAGCGACAACACCAGTGGGTCGCGCCATGAACGACCCCGTGCCGTGATCGCGCGGGGAGTCGCGTACCCGGTCGCCGTTTGTGGATCGAGCGCATCGGCGAACTCCTTCGCGGTCGAGAAACGGTCGGCCGGCAACTTCGACAACGCCGTAAACACCGCTTGCTCGATCCCTGGCGAGACGGAGTCGCGGAGCGTACGAATGGGTGTCGGCCGTTCGTTCAGTACTTTGGCGACGATCGTCTGGACATTCGATCCGGCGAACGGGGGATCGCCCGTCAGCATCTCGTACGTCACCGCACCGAGCGCATAGATGTCGGTGCGGGCATCGATGGCTTTCTCGCCCATCGCCTGCTCGGGACTCATGTACTGCGGTGTTCCGAGAGAGAGACCGGTCTGCGTCATTCGCTGCGCGCCGGCGCTGGCAACGGCCAAGGCGATCCCGAAGTCGGCAATCAGCGCCTGCTCGTCGTGCAGCAGGACGTTCTCCGGCTTGATGTCGCGATGGATGACACCGTGCCGATGAGCGTACTCTAATGCCGCGGCGATCTCTCGCGCGATTCGCAGCGCCACGCCCACGGGAAGTTGACGCTCTCGCTCGAGGCGTGCACGAAGGCTCTCACCGGCGATGAACGGCATGACGTAGTAAAGCAGACCCGCGGCTTCACCCGAATCGAACAACGGCAGGAGATTCGGATGCTGCAGGTTCGCGGTCACGCGAATTTCCGCGAGAAAGCGGTCGGCACCGAGGACCGCGCCGAGTTCCGGGTCGAGAACCTTCAAGGCGACTTGACGGTCGTGGCGGAGATCGCGCGCGAGATAGACCGTGGCCATCCCGCCGCGACCCAGCTCGCGCTCGATTCGATATCGGTCGGAGAGTGCGGAGGCGAGCCGGGTGGTGACGTCGCTTGCGGCCGGATACGTCAGGGCGGCGGAGGGTTGAAGTCGGAGAGAGAGACGTGCGCGGCGCGTCTACGCTATCGTGCGAGTCGCCGGCCGTCCAGCCGTCGCAGGGCGGGAACGCTCTAGCAGGCGATCGCGCCGAGAAATACATTGGCGCCCCGACTTTGCGGACGATGAGCCGCCGCGAACGCACGCCTCTTGGAGAACTGGCGAATGTCGAACGGCGAAAGTGCGACGCTTGCCGGCGCGGAGGAAAAACGCGCCGGCGTCTCGAAAACGGGTTGCTTCCACTTGACGACTTTCGGCGGTCTCGCGCTGGTTGACGCCGCCGGCAAGAGCGACTCATCACTCGCAAGCCGCCCTCGTAAGCTGGCCGTGTTGTCGTGGCTGGTGCTACGTCCCCGGCGCACGGCGACGCGCGACAGCATCGTCGGCGTATTCTGGGCCGAGCGTGACGAACAACGCGCGCTCAACTCGTTGTCCGATGCGCTGAGCCATCTTCGGCGCGTGCTGGGCCCGGAAACGCTCCTGTCGCGCGCGCGTGAGATCATCGTCTCGGATGATGCACCGCTCCGCGTCGATGCCGTCGAGCTCTCTGCCGCCGCGGCGGCGGAAGATCACGAGCGCGTCATTGCCCTCTACGGCGGTGCATTTCTCGAAGGTATGTACATCCAGGACGCGCCCGCGTTCGACGACTGGCGCGATCGCGAGCGTGCGCGGTTTGCCCGGTTGTTCGCTCGCAGCGCGATGGCGTGTTGCACCGACCTGGCGCGCGGGCAGCAGTGGGAGGAGTGTCGCGCGCTTGCCGAGCGGTGGCTCGATGCCGACCCGACGTCGGCCGACGCCGCACTGTCGCTGCTCCGAGCGCTGCGTGCGCCGGAAACCCATACGGCTCACACGCGCGTCGTGGCGGCCTATCAGACGCTCGTCGTTCGCCTCGACCGCGACTACGGCGTTGCTCCGGATGTGTCGGTGACCGCGCTTGCGAATGCGTCTGCCGCCGCGATCGCCAGTGCACCGCTGTCCAGCGCAGCTCTCGCCGTGGTCCCACACCCCGAGCGTCGTATGGTTGGCCGGGTGCGCGAGCGAATCGCGCTTTGGGAGGTCTGGGAGCGCGGCGCCGCCGGCCGGGGAAGCCTTGCGTGCATCTCGGGAGAGCCCGGCATCGGGAAGACGACGCTGGTCGAAGAGTCGTTGGCTGACATTGCACACGATGCACGTGCGCCGATCGTCGCGCGCGGTCGCTGCTCGGAGCGCCTCGCCGGAACCGATGCGTACCTGCCCCTCCTCGACGCGCTCGACGGGCTGCTGCGGAGTGCGCATGGCCCACGGGTTGGCCGGTTGATGAAAGAGGTCGCGCCGACGTGGTATGTCAGCGTCACGCATGCGACGCCCGCACAATTGGCCGGCGAGCGCGCGGTGATCGGGACACAAGCAACATCGCGCGGACGAATGATGCGCGAGCTCGGATCGTTCGTCGATGAGCTGTGCCGCCTTTCACCCGTCGTGTTTTTCTTCGATGATCTGCACTGGGCCGACGCGTCGACGATCGATGCACTGTCGTACCTCGCGACACGCATCAACGAACAACGGCTGATCATCATCGTCGCGATCCGTCCCGCGGAGCTTCAGCTCGCGAATCATCCGTTCGTGCACGTCAAGTGCGACATGCAGTCGCGCGGTCTGTGCCGCGAATTGGCGCTCGACTTTCTGACACCGATCGACGTGGCGGAATTCGTCGATCGCGAGCTACCGCAGCATACGCTGCCGCGCGATTTCGCGGCGATGATTCACGCGAAGACCGAGGGCAGCCCGCTGTTCATGACCGATCTGCTCGGCTATCTCCGTACCGAGGGAACGCTGTCGAACGCGGATGGTGTGTGGCGGTTGACGGCGCCCATCTCGGACATTGCACGCTCGTTGCCCGAATCGATCCGTGGGATGATTCAGCGCAAGACTGAACAGATCTCTAATGAGGATCGGTTGATGCTGGCCGCGGCCAGCGTGCAGGGCAATGACATCGACACCGCAATCGTCGCGGCAGTGACGCACCTCGATGCCGCGGAGGTCGAGGAGCGACTCGAGTCCCTCGATCGCGTCCATCGCTTCGTGCGTCGATTCGATGAGCGCACCCTGCCGAACGGGGACTTGAGCGTCCGGTACCGTTTCGTGCACGTGTTGTATCAAAACGCGCTCGTCACCTCGCTCAGCCCCTCGCGCCGAGCGAGGCTGAGCGCGCAGACCGCGGAGGCGTTGATCGATGCATACGGGCAGGCGAGCGCGGAGATCGCCGTCGGCCTCGCCCAATTGTTCGAGGCGGCCCGTGACACGTCGCGCGCCGTCGAGCACCTCGTGATCGCCGCTGAATCCGCCGCGCGCATTTTCGCCTATCACGAGGCGGTCGTACTGGCCCGCCGCGGTCTGGCGCTGCTCGATCAACTTCCGGATGACGAGCGCGCCGAGCGAGAGATGCGCTTGCTCACGACACTGGGCGTCGGACTCGGCGCCATTCATGGAATGGCCGCTGGCGAAGTAGGATCGGTGAACCGTCGCGCCTACGCCATCTGGAAACGCCTTGGCGCTCGTCCGAGTCTGGCTGCCGCGGCGGGATCCTTGTGGGCGTATCACTCCGTCGGCGGTCAGCTCGACGTCGCGATTGCGCTCGGCGAGGAATTCTTGCAGATGGCGACCGCGACGGGCGATCCGGCGATGGCGGTCATCGCCGGATATGCCGTCGGTATTCCGCTGCATCACTACGGCCGGCATCGCGAGGCACTGCATCACTTCGAGTCGGGCCGCGCCGCATACTCGCTCGACGTTCGCCAACGGTTTGTCGATTTCCCGATCGATCCCGGCATCTGCTGCATCGCCGAGTCCGCCCGCGTATTGTGGGTATTAGGATATCCTGATCAAGCGATCGAGAGAGGGCGCGAAGGCGTTGCGGTCGCGCGGGAGATCGGTCATCCCGAATCGCTCGGGTTCGCGAACTTGTTTGGGGCGTTCGTTCATCATTTGCTGAATGAGCCGGCCGCGGCGCTCGACTATGCCGATGCGGTATTGACGATCTCTCGAGAGCGGGACGTGGCCACGACGTTCGCGTGGGGAGCGTCTGTGCACGGCTGGGCACTCGGCGCGGTGGGTAGGATCGACGAGGGCATCGCCGAGTTGCGAGAGAGCCTGGCCGGGCAACAGGCCGCCGGCGCTCAGGTCGCGCGGCCGCAGTTTGATTGGATGCTCGGCGATCTACTCATGCGTGCCGGCCGATATGACGAAGCCGATGCTGCCGCGAACGAGGGTCTCGAGACCGCCGCGCGCACCGAGGACCGTTACTGGGACTCGGAGCTCCTACGCCTCAAGGGTGAGATCGTGCTCGCGCGGAACGGATCGCCGACTGCCGCGGAATCGTTTTTCGCAGCAGCGATCGCCGACGCCGCGGCGCGCGACGCGAAGTCCCTCGAGCTCCGAGCCGCAACGAGTCTCGCGCGGCTGTGTCTTGCCCACGGCGATCGCGATCGCGCGTGTCGCGTGCTCGGCCCAATCCTCGGCTGGTTCACTGAGGGACTCGACACCTACGACGTCGCCACAGCGCGCGCTTTGAGGGTTTAGAGTTTATGGTTTAGGGTTTATGGTTTAGGGTTTAGGGTCGAGGGTCGAGGGTCGAGGGTCGAGGGTCGAGGGTCGAGGGTCGAGGGTCAACCAACCAGCAAGATCTTTCCACGACGACCCGGCTTTTGGGCGTGCTCGATGGCGCGCGAAAAGTCGGCCAGGTCGTACTCCGCTTCGGTGGTCGTCGTGAGCTCGCCGGACCCCAGCATGGTGATCACCTCTGTGAGCGCGCGGCCAATGACGTCAGGCGGGCGCCGCTGGAACCACTCGATGATCCAGAAGCCGCGAAGGGTCGTTCCATCGAAGATCATTCGTGCGACGTCCACGCCGTTCAACGGGGTACCACTCAATATCCCGTAGCTGTACATCGCACCGCCGGGGCGAAGGCACGACGTTGTTTGGCCGCCGATATCGCCGCCGACGGCGTCGATCGCCGCGGCGACACCCGCGCCGCCGGTGATCGCCTGCGCGCGCTCGATGAGAGATTCCTCATCGGTCGAGATGACGGCGTCGCCACCCCAATCAAGGATCTGCTGCGCCAGATCCCGTCGACGCACGACGTTCACCGTTCGTATGCCCCGTCGTCGCGCCAACTGAATGACGAGACGTCCGACCGCCGACGAAGCGGCTGTTTGAAGCAGCCAATCACCTTCGCGGACAGGAAGCTCGTCGTTGACGAGCGCCCACGCGGTGACGGGATTCGCGAGCGTTTGCGCCGCGACCTGATCGGGAATTGCGTCAGGGATCGGCAGCACTCGCTCGGCCGGCATCACATACTGCTCGGCCCAATGGCCTGGCTGACCGGCAAGCGAGATGACGCGTTGACCGACGGTGAGACCCTGCACACCGGGACCCAATGCGTCGATTCTGCCCACGCCCTCGAGGCCTGGCGAGAGCGGCGGCTTCGTGAAAATGCGATAGTACCCCATGACGGTGAGCAAATCCGCGGGATTGATCGGACGATGCGTCAAACGCACGCGAACTTCGCCGGGTCCGGGCGCAGGCGTCGCGACGTTCTCGAGCGCGAGCACGCGCAGTGGATCGCCGTGTTGTGCAAACCGAATGGCTCTCATGCCGCAATCATCACTGGACGCCGATCTGTTGAAGGAAGAGCGCTTGGTCATACTGCTCCCACCGAACGCTGATCTTGCCGTTGACGAAGTGATCGAGAATCAATCCGACGATGGAGAACGATTTTCCGGTCGCGGGAATCGGCCCGAAAGGACCATCGTGAGTGCCGCGGCCAGTCCATCGCGTCGCCACGATGTCACCGGACGTCACGATCTCATCGATCGTGAATCGCACGTCGGAAAATGCGCTGAGAACCGCGCCAGCGTGGTTCTTCCACGCCTCGATGCCGGCGATCGGCTCCGCGTAGCCCGTGATGTGAACGACGCAGTCTCGAGCAAACATCTCGTCCGCGATGGACACGTCTCGTCGGTTGACTCCCTCAACGAGGCTGCGCACCTGGCTGCCGATGTCCATCATTGTACCCCGAGCTGTTGGAGAATGACTGGCTGATCGAACTGCTCCCAGCGCTCGCTCACCTTGCCATCGACGAGATGATCGAAGAGCAATCCGTCGAACGCTACGGTCCGGCCAGTGGCCGGTATCGGACCAAAGGGTCCGTTGTGCGTCGCGCGTCCATGCCATCGGGTGACTGTCGTGTCCCCGACGGAAACCTGCTCGTCGATCGTGATGTGCATATCCGGGAACGCCGCCAAAAAGCCGGTGACGGCGGCTTTCCAGGCGTCGAGTCCGACGATCGGCTCGGCAATTCCCGTGATGTGAATGACGCAATCAGGCGCGAAGACCTGATCGGCGGCCGAGACGTCGCCGCGATTCATACCCTCGACCCAAATTTGCTCGTAGCCGAGCACCTCTGTAGCTGTCATCGATCCGTCTCCGAGGCGTGTGAGACGGAAGTATGGATGGCAGGTCTGATTTCAGTCTAAACGTGGTTCGGTTCGCGTCCGCTTGCATGAACCAATTCGGCGACGTCTTCGGAGACACGACATGCTATTCATGATCATCGAGCATTTTCGCGATGGGAATCCTCGCCCCGTCTACGCCCGCTTCGACGCTCGCGGACGGCTCGCGCCCGAGGGTTTACACTATGTGAATAGCTGGGTCACAAGCGATCTCAGCACCTGTTATCAGGTCATGGAGACTGACGACCGCGCGTTGCTCGATCAGTGGCTCGAGCGGTGGAGCGACCTTGTCGAGTTCGACGTTATTCCTGTCGTGACATCCGCCGAGGCGAAGGCTCGGGCGCTGGCACCTTGACTCTCGTCTGCGGCGCGTACGCCGTACGCCGTACGCCGAACGCGCTCTGGCCTCCGTCGGCGAACGACACCATTTTCCTCCCTATGTGCGCATTCGATGAGACCATCACGCGTCGGCAATTCGTCGTCATGTCAGCGGTTGCGGCCCTCTGGCGCCCCCCGTTCGCCGACGTCGACATCGTGCAGTTCTCTGACAAGGGCCAGCGAACCGGTATCGTGCGTGTCCCCAAGGTCGTGAAGGCGGAGAAAGAGTGGCGCGACCAACTGTCACCGCTCGCGTTTCAGATCACGCGGCAACGAGGGACCGAGGCGCCGTTCACCGGCGCCTACTGGAACCTGCACGAGCAAGGTCTGTTTCGATGTATCTGCTGCGACACCGCGCTCTTCGCGTCGGCGGCCAAGTTCGACTCCGGCACCGGCTGGCCGAGCTACTGGCAGCCGATTGCCGAAGAGAACGTTCGACACGGCAAGCCGAGTCCGGGTGACGTGGAGAGCGAGGTGACGTGCCGTCGCTGCGACGCGCACCTCGGAGACTTGTTCAGCGACGGTCCGAGACCGACGGGCCTTCGCTACTGCATCGACTCGGTCGCGCTGCGATTCGTGAAGTTCTAGTCAACCGCCGTCGCACCTACGGCGCACGCCGCACACCGCACGGATGGTCTACTCCGATCGCAGCGCTACCGTGGGTTCGACGCGCAGCGCCCGCCACGTCGGCACGGCGCACGCGAGCATGCACACGCCGAACATCAACACGACATATCCCACGAGCATCGCAACATTCGCGAGCGACAGTGCGCCGCCCGACAACCCAGCCGCCAGCACGCCGATGACAATCCCTCCCGCCGCCACGCCCATCGCGACCTGGATCAATGGCCTGCGGAAGATTGCCGTCACCACACGACGCCGGCTCGCGCCCAACGCGACGCGCACACCGATCTCGCGCGTCCGCCGCGCGACGGTGAACGACAGCACCGCATAGATCCCCGCGAACGACAACAACAATGCGAGCGCGGTCAACCCCGCGGTCGCGCGCATCCAAAGACCCATCAGCCAAATCAGGTCGTTCGAGACCTCGTCCAACCGCTGAAACTCCGAGAGCCTCAACGTCGGATCCACCGACATCGCGACGGACCGCAGCCGCGGCGCAAAGGACATTGGAGCGCCACGCAGGTGCACTATCATCTGATCGAGGCGCGCGCTCTCCGTGCTGGCGGGCACGTACAACCCCGCCGGCACGTCGAAACTCGCGATGTTATCCATTCCCATGTCCTTTACGACGCCAACGATCTCGCTCCACGGCGCCGTCTCGTCCTTCGAGCGGTAGCGGCTGCTCGAGATGCGGATGCGCTGGCCGATGGCGTTCCGGCCGTGGAGCACCTGGTTTACGAAACTCTGATCGACGATCACGGCCGTAGGGATTTTGGCTGCATGATCGGAGGCTGTGAAGGCGCGGCCGGCTAGGATCGGCGCCTCCAGCACCGCGAAGTACGACGGCGGGATCGAGGCAATACTCGCCGTTCGCAGCGGAATGGAGTCGGTTGCCGGGCTGCGCGGCTCATCGACCTCGATGTAGTAGTCGGGGTGCGGCAGCCTCGGGAGGTTGTCGACGAAAGTGACCCCCTTCACTCCCGGTTCCGCCGCGACACGCTGCCGCAACGCGTCGAGCGCCCCAACGTATCGCGCGCTGTCCATACCGCCGTTCGGCGCATTCATGTCCACGCGTACGGCGAGAAACTCGCGGTCCGCAAAGTGAACGTCGCTCGAGCGGATGCGCGTCAGCTCGTGATTCTCGAAGAAGATGGCGGCGGGAACCATTACCGTCACGGCGACCTGGGCGACGATCACCGCTGTCCACACGCCGCCGAAACGGAGTCCGCTTCCGGCGGTTCCCTCCTTCAGGCGCGTACCGAGTCCACGCGTGACTTTGAGTCCGGGCACGACGCCCGCAACGACCGCGCCGACCACGGTCAGGACCGCCGCGTACAACGTGGTCGTGAACGTCAAATGCGGATTGATCCAAAACGGCAATGTACCCAGGTTCACGGCGAGGTACGCTGTGCCCCACCGTTGAAGGGTGAAGGCAACGGCCGCCAGTCCCACCGCTGCCGCAACACCTCCGAGCACGAGCGCCTCCGCGAACAATTGCGCGACAATCCGTTTCCGGCTCGCGCCGAGGGCGCTGCGTACGATCAACTCGCTCTCGCGCGTCGCAGCGCGCGCAAAGAGAAGCAGTGCGACGTTCGATGAGAGAAGTATGACAAACAACAGGGCGATGACATTGAACGAGCGCATCAGCAAGCGGTCCGACGCGTTCGGATTCCAATACATCTCGACGTATCGTCCCACCGTGGGCTTCAAATGCTCATGGCTGTCACGATGCTCGACGGCCAAACGTCGTCCGATGGTTGTCAGCTCCGTCTGCGCCTCGGCGACAGTTGCGTTTTCAGCGAGGCGGCCGAAGATCGTGACAGCGGGCCCCGATCGTGGTGTCCGCTCGTATGCCCACAGTCGCAGGGGCACCCACATCTCATGTGCGACGGGGAACTTGAATCCCTCGGGCATCACGCCGACGACCGTCGCAAACACGGCGTCGATTTGCACGGTTCGTCCGACGACGTTGCGATCAGCCGCGAAGCGCGTGCGCCACACATCGTAGCCGAGCAGCACGACCGGGGGCGCATCCGGCTGCGCGTCGCGCTCGACGAGAAGGCGCCCGAGCAGTGGCTTCGCCGACGTGATGCGGAAGGCTGACGCTGAGATCTCGGCGACCTGCGTCAGTCGAACGTCATCCGGTCCGAGCGCGAGATTGTGCGGGACGTCCCGATAGGCACCCAGATCGACGACGGAGCGCAGCGCGCCGCGCCAGACATCGAAGTCGTACAACGCGCGTCGCTCCACATGGCTTTCCGCGACATCCCAATTGTCGATTCGGACGATGCGCTCGCCGCCGGGAATCGGAAGCGACGGGTCGAACATCGTCCGCACGCCCTCGAAGACGACCGCCCCCACCCAGATCGAGAAGGCCATCGCGAGTCCCCCGATGACCGTCAATCCCGGGTACTTCGCGAGCATACGCGTCCCGAGCTTCAGATCGAGCGACATGCCGCCAAGCCATGCGAGACCCCGCCCCTCGCGCAGCGATTCGGTGTGTTGCGTGACGCCGCCGAACATGGCGACGGCGCGGCGGCGCGCTTCCTCCGGCGATAGACCGTAATCGCGGACGAGGCGCTGCGATTCCATGTCGATATGGAACGCGAGCTCTTCGTCGATCCGAGACTCGGCAGCCCGCCGCGCGAAGAGAAGACTGAGCCGCGTACGCGCGGCGTAAAACCAGCTCATGGCGTTTGGTCCTTCAGAGATTGTCGGGGGTCAGAGTCGGAGTCTGACCCCAACGGCGAAAAGGCACGGCGTGCGGTCTTATGCGCCGCTCAGGACGGCGTCGAGTCCCAGGGCGAAGCGCTTCCAGCTGTCGAGCTCCTGGCCGAGCGCGCGGTGGCCGGCGGCCGTGATCCGGTAGTAACGCGCGCGGCGATTGTTGTCGCTCGTTCCCCACTCGCTCGCGATCAGCCCATTCTTCTCGAGCCGTTGAAGCGCCGGGTACAGGGAGCCGAGGTTGATCTCGAGAATCCCATTGGACGTCTGCTGGATGTGCCGCGTGATGCCCCAGCCATGCATCGGCACCAGGGTCAGACTCTTCAGGATGAGGAGATCGAGCGATCCGCGGAGCGCGTCAGCGTGCTGGCGATTGACCACAGGTGGCGAGATGGAGGGTTCCTATCGATGTCGAGAGAAGTTGCGGTCGGTTCCTATCGATGTCAAGAGAAGAAACGAAGCGGCCGCGGCCGTAAGCCGTCGTGCGGTCAGAGCCCGGGCTCTGACGCCATTCTGGCCGATCTCTGGACGAGACGACATCTTGGGTGGCTGACCGAACGCCCGGGCCCCAGTCCGCGTAAACGAGATGTGCAGGTTCAAGCCTTTGGAGGTGTACGTGCGACATAAGACCTACTCCGCCGCGCTCTCGACTTTTGCCGTCGCGGCGATGCTATCGATTTCTTCGGCCGTCCTTGACGCGCAGACGCCGGCGCCAACACAGCAGGCGCAATCGCCGACCAAGATGGCAAAGGAAGAGCTGACGTCGTTGGCCAAGGTCCAGATCGCAATTGGCGCGCTGTCGGACACCGTGCAGGCCAAGCTTGCCATGGCGAAGAACAAGAAGCTGGAAATACAGGCCGCGCTGCGCGACTCGTTTCACACGGAGGTCGAGGCGGTGCTTCATCACGCGGGGTTGACTGACGCCGAGTTCCAGAAGAAGACGTATCTCGTCAGCACCGACTCCGCGACGCGCCGCCAGTTCGACACGATCATCGCGCAGCTCACCGGTGTGCCGACGCCAGGGCAGGTCGCGGCCGGTCCGGCTCCGACGCCAGTTCCGGCGGGTCCTGTCGGCGTACACCTCGGCCATGTGATCAACTCGTTCATGGACACGCCCAACGGCCAGGGACTGCTTCCGGTCGCGGTCGCGGAGGCGCGGACCGCAGCACAACATGCGACGCTCGGCGCACGCAATCCGTCCGACTTGAACTACATGAAGACGCACGCGGGCCACGTCATCAACGCGCTGGACCCGTCGATCGTCGCGCAGGGACCGGGACTCGGCTACGGACTGAAGAAAGCTGCCGAGGGCGTGCTCACGCACATCGATCTCGCGGCGAAAGCCGAGGGTGCGTCGGCGAACGTGAAGACGCACGCGATGCACATCACGGCTTCGACCAAGACGACGCTCACCCGCGTCGATCAGATTCTCGCACTCGCGAAGCAGGTTCAAGAGGCGACGGACGCGGCAGCCGCGGCGGCGCTGATGAATCAGATCGTGCCGTTGTCGCAGCAGCTCATCGCCGGCCAGGACGCGAACAACGACGGGCGCATTGGCTGGCAAGAGGGCGAGGGCGGCCTGCAGCAGGCCGAGGAGCACATCAAACTGTTGTTACAGGGGGAGCCGAAGCCGGCCGGCTGAGACACCACCTGCGGCGCATCGCGCAACTGCGCGGAAAGCGCGCTGCGCCGGCGACCCCTCCAAAAGGTACGCCGTAACTGACCACAACTACCGAACGACCAAATTTACAGTCGCAGTCAATCGTCGTGGTGCGCCTCGTACTCCCTCTGAGCATGCTCTCGCTCAGTGCCGAGTTTCTTATCGCGCGCTTTCGTTTCGCGGCGAATCTGCGCACGCGTGCCATCGGAGCGCACGGCCGGAAGCGACGTCATTCGTTCCAGGTCTTCGCTTCCACACTCGGGACACTTCGGTGCGGCCTTGCGAACAAATGCCTCGAACTCGTGTGAGCAGCTCACACACTTGAAATCGTAGATCGGCATCGCGGATCGATACGGGCTAAAAACGAAAGGTTGCTGGCCATTGGTTGCTAGTTCAGCAACCAGAAACCAGCAACCTAGAAGACCGAAAAGCTAACGACGAAAAGCAGATCCTCCGGCGCTTCGCGCCATCAGGATGACAGTCCTAGCAAGATGCGCAATGATGCTGGTTCTTGGCACCCAACTTCTCTAACAGCGCGATCGTCTCGGGGAAAGGACGGAGTCGCGACACCGGACCATTGGCCATGTCGACGACCGTCTGACCGCGACGGGAAACCGCCTTCACATCGGCACCGTGGGCGACGAGATACAGGATCATCTCGTTGTCGCCGCGCGCTGCCGCGTGGTGCAGCGGCGTGTAGCCGTTGAGATCGCGAGCATTGACGTCGGCGTGCAGCTCCTCGACGAGATACTTCATTGCCGGCATCCAGCCATCGGTGGCGTGGCGGTGCGAGTTACCCGCGTAACCCGTTCCGTAGCCGACGCCGGCCGCGGCGTGAATCGGCAACACACCCGTGCCCGGAACGACGAGCTTCATCAGCGAATCGACTTCAGGGAGTAACGCCAACTGCGGCGGACCACCAAAGCCGCGGCCACCCGCGGCACCACCACCGCCGCCGCCGCGACCGCCGCGGCCACCGGCCGGCTGAGGCGCGCGCTGCGACGGAATCGTCGGATCGGCTTTGTACTTCACCAAGAGGCGCATGGCCTCGACGTCGACCGAGTATGTCGCGCGCCAGAACGCCGTCGTGCCCTCGATGTTCTCGAGACCACAGTTCGCGTTACCACAATTGTTATAGGCGAAGTACCAGGGCTGTTGAGTGATACGTGCGTTCGGGTTCGCACCGGCCTTCAACAGCGCTTCCATCAGCTCGAGGTAACCGGTCTTCTGGTTCTGCACGGCTTGCGGCTGCGGATAGCGCGACTTCGGCGCCCACTCCGTGTTGATCGTCGCATACAGCGGCGTCATGCCTCGCTTGTCAGCGAGATTCGGATCGGCGCCCTTCTCGAGAAGCTTCATCGCCACGTCGAACTGGCCGTTGATCGTCGCCTCGAGGAGCGGTGTCGTGCGATCGACGTAATTGGTGTCGTTGATCTTTGCGCCACCTTCGATGAGGGCGACGACCGCGGCGACGTTACCCTGTCGCACGGCGTGATGCAGGGGAGTGAGGCCGCCGATGCCGCCGACCTGCCCGAGGAAGCCGGAGACGCCGCCGTTCAACGTGTCCACTTCTTCCTTGACTGGGCCTTTGGCCGCTGCCTGCGCGAGATAAACCGCACGACCGGAATCGATCGCCGCCTGGATCTGCGCCGGCGTGAATGGACCACGCGGAGCGCGCGTTCTCGCCGGAGGCTTTGCGGGAAGACCGAGGGCAGACGCGGAATCAGTCGCAGCACCAGTTCCACCACCGCCACCGCCGCCACCGCCACGACGAGCACCACCGCCGCCACCACCATTCGCCGCGGCCGCGGCCGCTGCAGCTTTGGCCTCCGCATCGGCGGAATCGCGGCGAGCCGGCGGCTCGAACGAGATGAGAATTTCATCACGCTTCCGCTTCGCCGCCTGCTCGCGAGCCGTCTGCTCGGTGACGTTCACAACCTCGGTGTGAACGGACGGATCCGCGCCGCGCTTGATCAACTCGCGGATTGCGGCAGGACGATTGAACTCCGCCGCGAAGACGAGCGGCGTCTGCCCCCACTCCGGCTCGCGCGCGTTGACGTCGGCGCCTTTGTCGATGAGCGCATCGAGCGCGTCGGCGTTACCGGCAGCGGCGGCGAAGTGTGTGGCCGACGCACCGCTGTTCGTGACCGCTTTCGCGTCACTGCCGGCGGCGAGCAGCGCGCGGACAACCGTCGCGTTGCCGGTTTTGCTGGCGATGTGCAGCGGCGTGAAGGCATTGATACGCGTCACGGCTTTGACGTTTGCCTTCGACTTGAGCAGCAAGCTCGTCATCGCCGTGTCGGCATGATCGGCCGCCCAGTGAAGCGCCGTCATACCGTCGCCCTGCGCGATGTTGACATCTTCGCCGCGAGCGATGGCCTTGCGAACGGCATCGATGTCGCCACGCTCGGCGGCGTCAGCGACGACGGAGCCTTTCGTCGGAAGTTTTAGCGAGGTTTTAGCAGGCTTGTCCTGCGCACCCGCCGCGGCAAAGGCGGCGAGCACGAGGGCAGCGGCAGCGAGGTGGGATCGTTTCATTCGCGGAATCCTCAAACCGACAGTGCGAACTCGCCCGTCGAATCACCAAACGACTTCATGTCGTCGCAGCCCATCATATGAAGCATCGTGAGGAACACGTTGGCCATCGGCGTTCCGTCGGGCGCCTTGAGGTGGATGTCGCCCGGCAGACGACCATTGCCACCGCCGAGGAAGATGAGCGGGCAGCGGCGATGGTTGTGCAAGTTGGCATCGGCCATCGGCGAGCCGTACATGATGACCGTCTTGTCGAGCAAGCTCTTATCGCCTTCCATCGTGTTCTTGAGCTTGTCGAGGAAGTACGGCAGCAGGCTGACGTGGTACTTGTTGATCTTGTTGAAGTCGAGGATCGCGGCCTCGCGTCCGCCGTGGTGCGACGCCGGGTGGAAGCCCTTGTCGGTACCGCTCTCCGGGAAGGCGCGGCTCGATGCATCGCGGCCCGTCTTGAACGAGAACACGCGCGTCATGTCGCTCTGGAACGCCAACACCTGGAAGTCGAACATCAACTTCATGTGCTCGGCGAACGAATCCGGAACGCCGATCGGCGCTTCGGGCAGCTCGCGGGGGTCGCCGCTCGAGTTCTTCGCTTCGACCGCCTGAATGCGGCGCTCGAGCTCGCGGATGTCCTCGAGGTATTTGTCGACGCGCTGGCGGTCGGCCGGTCCAAGCTCGCGCTTGAGGCCGGCGACCTCGCCGGTGATCCAATCGAGAATGCTCTGATTCGATTTGCGACGCTGCGCACGGTCGCTGTTGCTGTTGCCCGCGCCGAACAAAAGATCGAACGCCGTGCGCGGGTTGCGAATCATCGGGAGCGGCTCACTCGGGCTCGCCCAGCTGATCGTGTCCGTGTAAGCGCACGCGTAGTTGTAGTAGCAGCCGCCGGCCTGATCGAGATTCTCGATGCACAGCTGCATCGATGGAATCGCGGTCTCCTTGCCGATCTTCTCCGCGACAAACTGATCGAACGATTTGCCGACGTAGAGATCGGAGCCCTGCGTTTGCTTCGGATGGGCCTGCGTGAGGAACACGGCGCTCGACCGGAAGTGATCGCCGCCGATCTCCGGCGCGTCGAACGGCTCGGCCATGCGAACGTCGGTGTTGCTGACGATCGTCAGATACTTCCGCCATTCTTGAAGCGGCGAGAGCGCGCTCTCGGGGATGAGATCGTAGTTGCGGCCGACGCCGGCGGGGGACCAGAGGTTCTTTGTCGCTCCCCACGCGTTCGACCCAGCGGCGCCGTGTACCGACTCGATGCAGACCATCCGCGTCTTGTCGGCGGCAGCCGGGTTTGTCAGCGCTTTCCTGGTGAAGCCCTTGAGAGCGGGCTCCATGGCGTCGAGGTAGGGAAGCGCCACTACCGCACCCATGCCACGCAGGAAGGTACGACGCGGAAGGCTTTTTCCCGTGAGGATATCCATGTTTGTTTGCTCCCCAGACTCTCGGTTAGCGCTGCTGTTTGTTGTCTTGATCGGCTGAAACCGGCTCGACGCGCTTGCTGCGGAACGCACTGCTGTTGACAACACCATTGATCAACGACGAGAACTTGTAGCCACCCGCCTCCGCCTCACGCACGATCTCGCGAATCTGCGGCTGGTCGTAATCTTCGACGCGGCGGCCGAGCGAGTACGCCATCAGATTCTCGGTGAACGCCCGGACGAGCGGGATGGGACGCTTCAAGAGAACTTTGATGAGATCCGTCGGGGTGCCGACCTTCGTGCCGTCGTAGAAGTTGCCGCGCGTATCGAGCTCCATCCCGTTCTCGCGCCAGCGCCACTTGCCCGTCACGTCGAAGTTGTCCAGCGACAGACCGATGGGATCCATGTACTGGTGGCACGTGCGGCACGTGGGATCCTTGCGGTGGATCTCCATGCGCTCGCGCGTCGTCAGCTGCTTGCCGTCCTTCGCATCCTTCGTCTCGTCGAGTGCCGGCACATTGGCCGGCGGGGGCGGTGGCGGCATGCCGATGAGCACTTCCATCACCCACTTGCCGCGGAGCACCGGCGACGTGCGGTTGGCCAGGGACGTCTGCACGAGGATGCTGCCCTGACCGAGCAGGCCGCGGCGTGTGCTGTCCGGATAGGTCACGCGCTGGAACTGCGTGCCCGAAATGTTCGGGATGCCGTAGTGCCGCGCGAGGCGCTCGTTGACAAAAGTGTAATCGGCGCTGAAGAGGTCGAGCACGCTGCGGTCTTCTTTCACGATGCTCGTGAAGAACCGGATCGTCTCCTCCTTCATCGCGTCCGCCAACTGCTGATCGTAGTCGGGGAAGAAGTACGCGTCGGGCCGGACCTTATCGAGATCCTGGAGTCTCAGCCACTGCGCGGCGAAGCGCGTGGACAGCGCGTCGGCTCGCGGATCCGCCAGCATGCGCTTGATCTGCGCCTCGAGCGTCTTCGGATTCGACAGCTTCTTCTGGGTGGCGAGCGTCAGGAGCTGGTCGTCCGGAATGCTGCCCCAGAGGAAGAACGACAGGCGCGACGCAAGGTCGATGTCGCTGATCTGAACATCCTGGCCAGGCGTGGCGTTCGCCGGAATAGGCTCGAAGCGGAAAATGAAGTGCGGGCTCGCGAGCATCGCCTGCATCGCCGAGCGAATGCCTTCCTCGAAACCGCCCTGCTTGGCGCCGCTCGTGTAGAACGCCATCAGACCGTCTTTGTCGTGCTTCGTGAGCGGCCGGCGATACGCCCGCGTTCCGAGGCGCGTGATGATCTGCTCGGCGCACGCATTCTCCGACAGCGTCTTCGACGGACGGCACGAGAAGACAATCTTCCGGCTCGGCGTCTCGGACACACCCGTCACGTGCTTCGGGCCCATGACCATCATGTCGATGATGCGGGGCGGAGTGGTCGTACCCGAGCTGGCATTGCCGCTCGAGGCAAACGACCAGTCGTGCGGACGAATGAGATCCTCGTACGGACCTTCGCTGCGGCGCACAAACGCGACCGACAACGTCTGCTGGCCGGCCTTCACGAAAATCGAATCGGTCTTCAGGATGTCGACGCCGAGCGGTTTGTCGGCAAACGCGCGCGTGACGTTGATGCCCTTCTCGTACTTGAGCAGCGCGACCTGATGTCCGTCGATCGAGACGTCGACGTCCTCGAGCTTCGTGCCGACGCCGCCTTCGACGTTCATCTGCACTTGGTACCAGCCGTCGGCGGGGAACGTGTGCAGCGCGACGAGACCACCACGCGTGCCGTACGGCGCGCCATCGACGTGGTCCCACGGATGCTGCGACACGAACGGCGACGACTGGTATGTCGTGAACAGCGGCGTCGCGTTCTTGTCACCGAGCGCCATTCGCGTCACGGCCGCGCCGGCGTTCAGATACGACTCGAGCAGCGTGGTCGACAGCGCCTGAACGTCGGCGATGTTGTCGAAGTTCGCGCTCTTCGTGTCGAGGGGGAGATAGTCACCGGCATTGATCGTGACGTCGAGCAGATCCTTGACGACGCGCTCGTATTCCGTGCGATTCAGACGCGGGAAAACGCGGAATCCCGGATTGCCCTTGGTTGCGCGGTCGATCACGTCTTCGATCGTCGAAACGAGCACCTTGAGCGTGTCGCCGCCGGGGCGCGGTGCGCCGGGCAGCGGCATCATCTCCGTGCGCAGCTTGCGGATCATCTTCTCCGACACGGCGACATTCTTGTCGGCTGTCGCGACGTCGTAGTGATCGAACGACTGGTTGCCCGACTTCAGCTGGTCGTTGTGGCAATCGCCGCAGTAGTTCTGAATGACTTCATTCAGAGCCTCGTATGAAACGCTGCGCGTTGGAATCTTCGAATAGAGCTCGTGTTGCGCGCGCGCCGACGGACGAGGTTTGGGCTTCGGATTCGGGCGTTCGCTCGGCGCGAGCACGCGCGGGCGCTCGGGGCTGAGGGTAAGGCCATCCGGAACGCGGTTTCCCGTGGCGGTCCCAACGGAAAAAGCCAGAGCCGCGGTGACTGCCGCGACCGAAACGAACACAATCTTCACGTTGTCTTTCCCTCGCTACAACAGAAGGTTGCTGCCTTAATACTAATGGCGCTCGACATCACCATCGGCAATCGATCCCGCCACCCGGCCGCCCAGTATCGCTGTGCTACCCCTTCATTTACCGCATCCTCAGGGGTTCCATCACCCGAGGGCCCTTTATGGTAGCGCCAAAAGCCGACCGCCACCATATCCATGCTGTAGCTATAGCCCAACCATGCCTTCGGTTGCCCATATGTCGAGGCAGCCGCGTTCGCCTGCATACGAGACGCCATTGCCCCGGCCGCTCGGAATAAAGATTCCAAAACGTGGCCGAGCCTGATGGCGGGTCTGAAAGCAAACTGTATATCTACGTGTGACGGTCCCCGGACGTTCGACCCCTAACTCCGGACTGACCATCCTCCCCGCCTCCCTGCCTGTCCCGCTTTCCGCCGATCCCGATGACGACGATCGAGGCACCGCCAAGTCCCGAATTGGTCCCAACCTCTAGCGGGCCCTACGACCCCGAGATGAAAGAGGCCGGTCAGCTGACGAGCCCGACTTGGGAGCTCGAGCTTTTCCTGTCCGGCGCCTTCGTCTTCGCGATGTTCCAGTTGCCGGGCTTGATAGAGCAGCTGTTTACCCGCATCCAGCCGCACACAACCGAGACCGTCTACCTCGTGGTCTTCGACCTCGCGCTCTACGCGAAGGCCATCGCCTTCACACTGATCGCGATGTTCGTCGTCCACCTCGTTACGCGCGCCTATTGGGTAGCGCTGATGGGCATCCACTCCGTCTTTCCACGGGGCATCAAGTGGGACGAGCTCAAGATGATCGGCCCGATATCCCGTCAAATGTTGATGGAGCGAGGCTTTGAGCTTCCGCGCGCCATCGCCAAGCTCGACAATTTCTGCAGCATCGTCTTCTCCGCCGGGCTGCTGATCGTGCTGATGTTCTTCTATTCGACGCTTCTCGTCGGCGCGATGGGCGGAGCCGCCTACGGACTAGCGCTCCTGTTCGCCAACGGCCAGGGCACGCGATTCTTCTTTTTCGGCATCGCCGTGCCGCTCCTGGTGGTGCCAATGGCCGCCATGCTCGTCGACCGTCGCCTGGCGAACCGATTGGCAAACCGGCCGAGGGCTCAGCGCGCTCTGCGCCGCCTGCTCAAGATCGCATACTCGGTCAATCTGATGCGATTGACCGGGCCGATGATGTGGACGCTCACGACGAACATCGGCCAGAAGAAGTCGCGAGTGTTCCTCGTCGGTGCGCTGACGTTTCTGCTCGTGCTGTCCGCGGTCGACCGATTGGTCAACGCCGACGCATTATCGATCAACAGCTACGACTACTTCGGCAGGTCCAGAACGCACGAGGTCAACTATCGGTTCTACGAGAGCCAGCGAGAGGCGGGCGTACCGTATCCACGGACACCATCCATTCAGGCGGACATCATTCGCGATCCCTACGTGAAGTTGTTCGTGCCATTCTACGCCCGTCGCGACAACGACGCCCTCGCGCGAGGCTGCCCCGGGCTGAAACGGCTGCAGGACCGTGGTGTTCAGTTGGGCGGCGACGATTACTCGCCCGACTCGCTGGTCAACCCGGTCCTCGATTGCGCGGCGAAGATCCGCGCGGTTTCCGTCGACGACGTCCCAAGGCCGGACCTTCACTTCTCGTTTTACGAGAATCCGTCGACGGGCATCAAAGGATTGATCATGTATATCCCCGTCGATTCACTCCCGCGCGGCCGACACACAATTGGCATTCTTCCGGTACCGCCGGCCGAGCCTCCAAAGGACAGTGCCGCGCGGGCCGACTCGAAGCGGCCCACGCTCATTCCTTTCTGGAAATAGTTCGCGGCAAGGTGGCCGCTCTACCCCGACGTGCCAATGCCTCGCGGCTGTCGCGTTCGAGTGGCGGGGACTGCGAGATCTTCCGAGGATGACGATGAACCGAGTCGCACCGCTTCTCACAATGATTCCAGCGATTCTTGGTTCCCAGGAACGCGAAGACCGCACGCTCCTCGATCTCCTGCTCGGCAAAGGAAAAACGGCGCTTCAGATTAGAGATTTCTTATCAGGCGAGTTTACCCCGCTGACGATGGGCGAGGTCATGGCCGTTCTGAAGGCGCGAGAGGCGTCCGGAGCGATCAGGCTGGTGCGCCGTTGAAAACGCCGAAACGCCGAAACGCCGAAACCCGAAACGCCGAACGCCGTTGGCTAAACGGGCGTCACAGATGCATCTTGAGTCGTCACCTAGCGAGGAGGTGGTCATGAAAAAGAAAGGCCGTCCCAGCATTCCCGACTTCTCGAAGAAACGTCCGAGCGGACCGGTGCAACCGGACATGAAAGCTCAGCCGCAGCCGCCGGCGCCGCGGTCCGCCGCTCCGGTTTCCACACCGAAGCCGCATTCGACATCCATGAAATCCGGGCGACGGGGGTCGTAGCAGCTACCGATCAGGTGGACGGACAGCCGCGCTGTCCGTCCCACCGACTCTCCACAAAGACAGCGTGTCGACGCCGGGAACAGCCGGCCCGCGTTCAATGAGCGTCAGAGGCACGGCCGCGGTGAACGCCGGCACTTGTTTCCCTGCGAGCAGCACGTACGACGGGCGAATGCCGGCGACGTCGCGGGGCACTGCCTCTCGAAACATCGTGATCACCTCGTGGCGGTAGTCGCGGCCGAGCAGCGCGTAGCGGTTCGCGGCCGATGTCGCGTTGAAGATTCGCGCCGCTGGTAAACTGTCCACGATCGACGGCACACCACGCGAACCCGGCGGCATGAGCGTTGTATAAACCGCTCCGGCAATCAACGATCGGGTCGTCACGAGAACGCTCACGCCAAACGCGACGAGCGTCACGAGCTTGAGCGCCACCGACTCGAAGTCGCGCCATAGCTCGCCGACAAATACGAACGTCAACAGCACCGGAAAAAGCCCAAAGCGCGCCGTGATGCTCCCTGTGCCGAGCCACAGGACGAATGCCGCCGCCGTGATGAACCAAACGAGTCGACGCCGGCTCGGCCGCGCTGGACGTCGAAACGGAATCACGGCAAAACCAATCAGCGCCACGGTCGCGAACACGGCGCCTAGTCCGTCGTCGTAGACCGAGACGAAGTCCCATTGCACCCATGGGTAGGTCGCACGTTTCCACGACGATGACTCCAGCGCTGCTTTGACGGGGATGATGTACTTCAGGTCGACTCCGGGGAGCCCGAGCGTGCTGACGGGATAGAGTGGATTCCCGTGCCGCACCGTGTTTCGCACATACCAATACCCGGCGCACGCCAGCCCGGATATGGCAACGGCGGCGAGCATGGCCAGGACGGTGCGGGCGTTGAAGAAGCGTTCGCCGCTGGCGAGCGCGCCGTGTGCGGCGCGCCACGCGTAGTACGCGACGACCAGCGCCAGAACAACCGCGGTCGGCATCGCCGAGTACTTCGTGCCGACGGCGAGTCCGAGGCTCGCTCCAATGCCGACGAGCGCGGCGGCATCGTAGCGCGGATCGATGTCACCCAGCTCCGGCGGACGCATCGTGCGCAGCCATCGCAGCAGTAGCAGCACAGCGAGGAGCAGGAAGGCCGTCATCACGACGTCGGCTTCCACGGTCGTCGCGAGGTACGCCACGAGCGAACAGGATGCGGCCGTCGTGGTCGACACGATGGCGGTCCAGCGTGCCTGACCGATCTCGCGACAGATCCCATAGATCGCGCCGAGCGCCAGAATCGACGCCAGGAATGACGGGAGAAATGCGTAGGCGTCGGTCCCGAGTACGAGGATCCAACGAACGAGAATCTGAAAGTTTCCGGGGTAATAGGGCGTCAACAGCTCGCCCGATTCCTCGCTCAGCCGCGACACATGCAGCCACCGCGCGGCGCGGGGCAGGTGATCGGCCAGCGAGTCGAAGCCACGCACGGCATCGATGCCGTTCCACCACGTCGCGATCGCCAGCGGAACGAGGAGCGCAATGAATACCCAGGCCCAACGGCGTCCCGGATCGCGCTCATCGGGATTCGATCGGGGCGTGGAGACGGGCACGAACGCCCCGTCGCCGCGAAGCGCCACGACCGATGCGAACACGAAGGCGAGCAGCGACGTCGCCGCCAGAATTTGCAGCGATCCCAGCGCGCCCCCGCCGTCCGGCCAAAGAATCGTGGCAAGCAACAGCGCGGGAACAACGGCGGCCGAGACGCCGAGGGCCCACAGTGTCGACCGCCCGCGCGTCGAGCCAAACGCGCGGCGCGCGGCAAACGCTGTGGCGACGCAACACAATACGAACACGGCGAGCAACAAGACCCCGCCAACGTCGACGGGGTGCAACAGCCGCACGCCGCCGAGGCCTCGCCCCGCGATGAACTGGCCTATCAGCGTATTCTTATAGCGGACGTCGCTCAGCTCGAACCGCAGCTCCTGACTCGTCAGCACGTATACGGCGCCGGAGGCGAGGGTAGCCGCCGCCACGAGAGCGGAGACGAGCTGATGTCGAGAACGAGCGGCCGACGCGGAGGTGGGGGTGCGCCGGCGGCGCAGATCAGAAATCGACATGGTACGAGAGCGTCACCCCGCGCCGGTGGTAGGCGGTGAGCTTGTGCTCGTAGTCGACGCGTACAGTGGCTGCCGTATTCGTCGTCAACCACCGCTGGTAGAACACCGACCCGCCGATGTCCGTGAACTGGACGTCGAACGGCGTCGCCGAGAGAAGCTGATATGCTTCCTTTCCCGCGCCAAAACGCCCCCCAATCCATTGTTTGCCCTGCGCGCCGTACTGGCCGCCAATCTCGCCGGATCCGCTGTTCGCGCCGCCGACGCCATCGTGGTTGAGCCGCAGCGAGCCGCTCAGGATTAGAGGTCCGTGATACAGGATCGGACCAGCAGAGACGATTTCTCCGCTCGATCCGGGTCCAAAGCTCACATGGGTGTAGCCCACGCCCATGACGAGGCCGGGAAGGCCCGTGTCCCCAAACAGCGACGCGTCCCAGCGAAAGCGCGGGTACAACACCGTCGTCCCGCCAAACGCGGTGCTGAATCCAGCGATCGCGTATGCGTGTTTATTGATCGTGTAATACGAGCCGACGCCGAAGTTATTCTGGCTTCCTTCGCGGCGACTCTGTGTCGACAGGCCGCCGAACGGAGAGAATCGCACGCCGCGATAGGCGAGACGAAGATCGATGCCGCGCCAATCGCTGTAGCCGTTGTCGAGCGCTTGATAGAAACCCCCCACGTCGACGCTGAATGGCGGCGGGGATTGCGCGCCGAGTTGCGCGCAGCTCAGTGCGGCAGCGATGATCGTTCGAGCCAGCATCGGCGTTCTCATCCGGCGAGGTGGGTTCAATAATCAGGCCAGTCGCGTGCGGGGACTGGCGCACGGCGAAACCAGCAACCAGAGACCAGTGCCTTTCACCTCCGAGATCCTCGGCGTCGTCGAATCTCCGCTCGTCCAAATTGCGACGATCGCCGAGGCGATGCCCGGATCGCTCAAGCTGTGTTACGGCGAATCCGACACGGTCACCCCCGAGTTCATCCGCCGCGCCGCGTGCGAGGCGCTCGAGGGCGGGCACACGTTCTACACCCATACCGCTGGATATCCGGAATTACGCGAGGCGATCGCCGACAAGGTGCGCGAGCTCCACGGCGTGCCGTATCGACCCTCCGAGATCGCGAGCACGGTCGGCGCGTCGATGGCCATCTTCGCCGCCATACGAGCATTCGTCGGACCCGGCGACAACGCGGTCGTCGTCAGTCCCGGTTATGCGATCTTCACGAACGCCGTCATCCTCTGCGGCGGCGAAGCCCGTCCCGCGCCGCTGGTGGGTCACGGCGACCGGTTTCGGCTCGACGTCGACCGCGTGCGCCGGGCCGTGGACAGTCATACACGAATGCTCATCGTCAACAGCCCCTCGAATCCGACGGGATGGATGATCAACGAAGAGGAGCAGCGGTCGCTCGCGGCGTTGGCCGAGGAGCACGATCTCGTCATCCTGTCCGACGAAGTGTACGAGCGGCTCGTGTTCGATCGACCCGTCGCCCCCTCGTTCGCCCGCGTCGTCGAGAACAAAGACCGGCTCATCGTCGTGAACAGCTTCTCGAAGACCTACAACATGACGGGGTGGCGCCTCGGGTGGGCCCAGTCCAGCGAGCGCGTCATTCGCCTGTTGTACAGGGCCATCGAATTCATGACGTCGAACCCGACCGCCGCTGTACAGCGCGCCGGCATAGCGGCCCTGCGCGACGGCGAGGCGTACGCGCGCCAACTGCGAGAGCAGTATGCGGCCCGGTGTCGCCTGACCGTCGAAGCACTGCGGAAGATCCCGGGTGTGTCGCTGCCACAACCGCAAGGCGCGTTTTACGCCTTTCCGAAAGTCGGGGGACTCACCGATTCCACCGCATTCACGGCGAGGCTCGTCCGCGAAACCGGCGTCGCCTTCGCGCCTGGCGCCGCGTTTGGGGCATCCGGGGAGGGACATATCCGGATTTGTTTTGCCGCCAGTGACGAACTGTTGCTGGAAGCGCTGCGCCGATTTAACGAATTCATGGCGTCGTATTTTCCTTGACCGAGGCCCACGGCGAGGTCTTCAAAGTGCCCGCCGAGAACGGATTGACGCACGAACGGGAGGTGGATCATCGAGAGCCACGGGGTCGAGCCGGACACCGATGTCGCGGACGTGGCGTCTCTGGCCGGGCGCGCCCACGGGAGCCATAATTCGAGAATGGTGAACTACCCATCGCTGCGCGTCCTGGCCGCCGGGCTTTTGCTCGGCGGTCCAGTCGCCGCTCTCGCACAGCAGCCGACCGGGGGCGGCACGATCGCCGGCATCGTCCGCGATACGGCGCAGCGGGCCGTCGCCGGCGCAGACGTTCTCTTGCGTCCTGGCGAACGACGCATGCGCACGGACTCGACGGGCCGATTCACGTTCACGGGTCTCGGGGCGGACCACTACGCGGTGCGAGCGCGGAAGCTCGGTTTCGCGCCGGAAGAATGGGATGCAAAGCTGGCGGCGAATGGCCGCGTCGACATCACGCTCGTGCTGAGCCACGCGATGCCGACGCTCGACACGGTGAGGGTGCGCGCGGACGGGAATTGTCCGCAGTATTCGCTCGACGGCTTCGTGTGCCACCGGCGCCGCGGCGGCGGAACGTTTCTCGACTATACCGACATCGACGACAAAGAAGCGCTCTACACCGCGGACCTCTTCCACGACATGAAGGGTTTTCGGGTCGACGTGCGTCCGACACGTTTCGGCCCCGTTCGCGTCGTCGCGCCGAATCCGCCGTGGGGCTGCATCACGTCGTTGGTCGACGGACGACAGGCAGGCGGTGCGATGAGAATTCCTGAATTTCCGGATGACTTGATCGCGTTGGAGGTTTACGCGAAGCCCGATTCGGTCCCGAAAGAGTATCAGCGCTATACCTGGCCGAACGGGGATATCACGCGGTCGGGGCGGTGCGCGGTGGTCGTTTATTGGACCAGGTTTGCGAGGACGAAATGAGTTGGCACGCGATAGGCGAAAGGCGTACCTCCAAATCACATCGGAGCTAATCGAGCGCGGAACGGTTCGCCTCTCGCCCACCGTACGCCTTTCGGCTGTCGTTCAAGGCACGGCTCTTCTGAACGACCCAATCAACACGGCTTTTCCCCGGACATGTCCGCTCATCCCGGCGACGACGGCGGCACGAGTCGCAGCCGGCGACTGCCCGACCGCCGCAACGTCGAGCATCGTGTCCAGCGCGTAGAGCTCGAACACATAGTGATGCGGCGGGCCTGACGACGGGGCGGCCGGACCGCGGTAATACGGACCCGTGCCGCTGATCTGCCGCGAGCCATCCGGCAGCTCACCACCCTGCGGAATGCCCTCGGCCAAAGTCTTCGCGTTGCCCGGAATATTCCACACCAACCAGTGCAACATGTCGTCGAGGTTGTTGCCCGATACCGCGTTCACGTCGTGCACGATGAGCGCGAAGCTCACGGTGCTGTCCGGCGCGCCGGTCCACTCGAGCGGCGGCGAGGCTTCCGCACCGGGCTGCGCATACTTGACCGGAATCGCCGAGCCATCAGCAAATGCTGATGAGGAGAGTGTCATGATCTGGATTGCCCGGCCGCGCCCGCCTCCGCGGCCGCCTCCGCCGCGTGCTTGGGCGTGAATGTCGGCCGACGGAACCGCGAGAAGGGCAATCAGCGCGACGTGAAAGAAAGAGACTCGCATGGCGCTACCTGAACGAGGCCGGCTGCGCCTTCCGCCAAACGTCATACCGCATGCGCAGCGTCTTTACAGGATCCAGATTCTCGCCGGCATGAATCGCGTTTGGCCCGCCCTGTCCCGGTTGATTCACGGTGATGTACATCGTGTACTTCCCGTTGTTGTGCGAGTCACCGTTCGTGTCGTTTTTTTCGGACATGAGGATGTACGCGACGTGTGCCGTCTTGCCGTCGCAGGCGATGGGCGGCTGCGAGCCGTCGGGCGGCGGCGGCGGACACGAGCAGCGGCTGTCGCCGCCGGAAGCGTCCGCGGCTTCCATCGCGGCCATCACGCGATCGGTGATCGCGCCATTGGTCGACAGAAATGCCTTCACCGCGTTGGGAACGACCTCGCCCGGCCGCAGAATGTTGCCCTGAATCGAGTAGTAGATCTGGGTTCCCGGCACGCGGCCCTGGATGTCCTGCGATACGTAGCCGTTCGTCAAACCCGAGTGGCCGGCGCTGCGGCCCCTGAGATCGAGAATGCCGAACTGGCGCGACTGAAACGCCGGATCCTGCGACAGCAGCTCGACGATCCGCGCCGGGTCGGTCCCCTTCTGCAACTCGGCGAAGACGAGCATCTGGTTCGCGTGCGTGCCGTCGACGCCTGCCTGGCAGGCGGCAACGCCCTTGCCGGGAACGACGACGGCCTGGACGCCCATGAGAAAAGCGTCATCTCGATCGACGCACGTCGCCGACGCGATCACGACACGTCCGGTGGCGAGATCGACGGCGATGACGGACCACGTGGCAAGCGCGGTCGACGGGAGAACCAATGAGAGGATGAGGGCGAGAAATAGTCGGCGCATGGCGCCGATGATGCGCCGCAATGGGTGCCGCCGCAAGATGCGGGCGGTATCTTCGAACGATCGCCAATCGAATGGTGCCGTGACCAGACACCGCGGAGGCACAGTGTCCGACATTCAGCCCTTCTCGGGTCGGCTTTTCGTGGCCGCGATCGCGATCGCGGCCTCGAGTCTCCAGGCACAAACGTCGACGGTGACGCTGCTCGACTATCGGACGACAGTTCCCGCAGGCTGGACGTCTCGCGCGCCGGCGTCGGCGATGCGGCTCGCCGAATACGTCGTCGCGCCCAACACGGCGAACGAGGGCGCGGAGGTCGTCGTGTATTTCTTCGGGAAGGGATCGGGCGGTTCCGTCGACGCGAACCTCGCGCGCTGGAAGGGACAATTCTCGACGCCCGACGGTTCGCCGGTGCCCGAGACAATCACGCGCGACTCCTCGGGCGCGTTCCCGATCACATTCGCCGAGTACCGCGGGACATACGCGCGAGGCATCGGTGCAGGTTCGCCGGATCAGGCCAAGCCCGGCCAGGCGCTGCTCGCCGGAATAGCCGAGACGCCGCGAGGCACGCTGTTCATTCAGCTCTTCGGCCCCGCGGCACGAGTTTCCGCGGAACGAGAGGCCTTTAAGAGATTCGTAAAGGAGTTGCGCGACACTCGATAGAAGTACGCCGCACGCCTTTGCCGCTCGCGGCATCCGCGCACGCCGCTCGCCTCAACGCAACAACGTCAGCGCCGCCTCGTGCATTCTTTGATAGGCGCGGCTCGCGGGACTCGATGTGTTCGTCGAATTGAACGCCGCGATCACAGCCATGGTCGTCGCCGGGTTGAAGTAGAAGAACGAGCGAAACCCGGCCTGGCTTCCCGTGTGGCCGACGATCTTCGTACCGCCGCGATCCAGCAAGAAAAACGACAGGCCGATCCACTGATTCGCCGACGACTCGTAGCTCTGTGACATCGGCTTCACGGGCTTCCACATCTCGTCGAAATCCGCGTGCTTCAGCACGAGGTCGTATCGTTCGCGCGACATGCCGGGCAGCACCACATCGGTGAGAAAGGCGGTGTACGTCGCGAGATCGCCGAGCGGGGCGTTCCAGCCGCCGTTGGGGGTGGTGATGCCCGGGTCGAAATCGGAACCGTTGTCCACGACTTGCTCGCGGCCCGTCGAATCCTTCCGGATGTAGTAGTTGTGGGACCGATCCTTGGCGAGGTAGTACGGCGTCGACCGGAAGTAGCTCGTCGAGAGACCGAGCGGCGCGAAAATATTCTTCTGCACGTACGCGTCCCAGGGATCGCCGGTGATCTGCTCGATCACCCGCGCCAGGTAGATGAAGCCGGGATTAGAGTATCCATAACGCGACCCGGGCCGGAATAGCAGCTCCTGATACGGCATCATCGCGACGAGCTGATTCCACGTCGTGGGCTCGAACGGCTCCCACGGTTTCCCGGAGTCGTAGGGCCACGTGCCATTCATGAAACCGGCCGTGTGCGACATGAGCATCCGGATTGTGATGCTGTCGATCATGCCGTACGGATCATGCACCTGTCGCAGCTCGGGCACCCAGCGCGTGATCTTGTCGTCGAGCGAGAGTTTGCCGCGATCACGCAGCTGCATGATCGAGATCGCCGTAAGCGTTTTGGTAATCGAACCCCAGTGGTAGATCGTCTGGTCGTCGACGGGCGTGTCGCGATCGGCCAACCCGGTGTTGTAGCGCGCCAGGACCTTCCCGGCCTTCATCACGAGGACGCTCGCGCCGACGACGCGGTCGCTGTCGACGTACGCCTTGAAGGTTCTCGTGAATTCCGGCCAGACGGACGGCGCCTGGCCTACGACGAGACCGGGAGCGAGAATGACGGCGAGCATCGCACGGCGCAGGCACATGGGCATGCCGGAAAGTCTGGTGCTGCAAGGACAAAGCGCAAGACGCGACTGCCCCGACTGCCCCGTTTGCGCGCCGGGAAGGCAAACCCATAGGATGTTCATTTCAGGGTTCTCACCTCCAATTCGCAGCGATCATGAGCGACGACAATCGCGTGTACTTCTTCGGCGCGGGGGCTTCCAAGCAAGACCGATTTCCGCTCACCAGCGAATTGAAGCATGGAGTCGCGTGGGCGATCCGGAAGGACCCTTCGCGGTTTCGGCTGTTGGCCGCCCACCTCCGATACCTGTACGACGTCCACGACGGCGTTCTCGAACGGTGCGCGCAGAGTTGGGACGAGTTGAGAGAGCAGGGCACCCAACAAACGCAGAGGGGTTGGAGCCAGATGCCTGATGTGACAGACCTGCTATCGACGCTCGACTGGATGGTCCGCGAACAAAGCAGCTTCGGACCGGGCCTGCACGGCGGCGACTTGACAGGGCCTTCGTCAACGAACGAGTTGGCCGCGGTCAGGGATCTCGTCGTTCAGGCGTTGTGCCTTTCCCTCGGGACCTACGACGACCTGAGCACCGCGTCGACGACTTGCGAATTCATGACTCGGATCCGGCCACACGACTCACTCATTACCACAAACTGGGACCTCCTCCTCGATGCCGCGAGGGACACGAGATTCGGATCTGAGCCCCAAGATTACGGAACGACCGGCAATGTGGTCTTGGAAGGCAGCCATGCAGCTCATGGCGCCGAGCGCCCGAAATTGTTGAAGCTCCACGGCTCATTGAGCTGGAGATACTGCCAGCGATGTCAGCGACTCGTCATCGACCCGCAGCACCACGTGGCGGGTGAGCGCCAGGATCGAGCAAAGTGCATGTGCACATGCTCATACTCGGAGTTGATCGTTACCCCGGGATTCGTCCGCGAGTATCGGAATGTTCACCTTCTGACGATCTGGCGGGAAGCGCTCGTGACATTGGCAACGGCCGCTCAGTGGGTGTTCATCGGTTATTCATTGCCGCCCGACGACATCGGCATTCGCACGTTGTTGATGCGGGCGCGCTGCGTGCGACACGACGTCGGCGGCCAACCACCCGTCGTGCGAATTGTCACGGGTCCGGACCGCCGCGAGGAGACGCTGCTTCGGTACCGCGGAATTCTGCCACAGGCGGAGCTCGACTCCGGCGACTTCGGGCAGTTCGTATCTCGTGCCGGTGCGAGCCAAGAGCTGCGATCTACGTCTCTTTGAGAATGCTCACGGGATCCACCCGGGCGGCGCGGCGCGCCGGCCACCAGATCGCAAGCCCTCCGGCTGCCGCCATCACGAAACTCGCAGCCACCATCGTTGCGACGTCGAGCGCCGGGACTCCATATAACCGGCTCTGAAGCAGGCGGCCCGCGGCACCCGCCCCGAGCACGCCGGCGCCGATGCCGACCGCCAGCACCGCGCCGCCGCCGCGCATCGATAGAGCAGTCACCGCCTGGGCCGTGGCACCGATCGCAATACGAATTGCAAACTCTCGCCGGCGCTGGAGCACGGCGTACGCGATCACGCCGTGCATCCCGACGATCGCCAGCAGCGCCGCAAAGACGGCGAAGCCGGTCAGCAGCCAGGTCAGGAACCGAGCGCCGCCAAGCGTCCGGTTATCGCTCGTCACACTCGTCGCGTCGCGCACGACCGCGCTCGGGTCGGTCTGCGCGAGTGCCTTTCGCATTGCCAACTCGAACGCCGGCGCGGGCATCGGCGTCCGTATATAAAAACTCGCATACCGGCCCGGCGCCGACTGCGCCGCGGGGATGTAGACGTCGTCGACATCGGTGTCGGTGTAGGTCTGCCGCACATTGTCGACCACACCGACGACGGTGCGTGAGACGGCGCCCAAGGTTCCGGAGGTCGGCTGGTCCACCGTGCGAAAACGGCGACCGATCGCGCTGCCGCCCGGCCACAGTCTCCGCGCGAGACGTTCGCTGACGACCGCGACCGGATCGGCGCCTTCGCGATCCTCGTCCCTGAACGTTCGTCCTTCGATAACTCTAATTTGAAATACGTCAAAATATTCGCTACCGACGGCCATCACGCCGGCCTGCACTTGACCATTCCCGCCCTCTGCCGCAAACGGCCGGTTCATCGATTCCGCATACGGCGGCCAACTGGCGATGGTTGCGCGCCCGCCGATCTGCGAAATGATCCGCTCGTGAAAAGCGCGCAGCGCGGCAGCGTCCGGGTAAATTCGATTCGGCACGACGACGCGCAACGCGACGACGCCGTCGGTGCGGTAGCCAAGATCGGCGCTGAGCATGTTGCGGACGCTCCGAATCATCATTCCGCACCCCGCGAGCAGCACGAACGACCCTGCCAGCTCGCCCGCGATGAGCAATCCGCGAATGCGGCGCATCGCCGCGCCATCGCTACCTCGAACGCCTGGCTGTCCGAGCATCTCGGCGAGCCGACGCGTCCACGGAGCGGCGAGCGGCACGAGCGAGAGCGACAGCGCAATCGCGACCGCCGTCAGCGCGAGTGCGACGAACATGGTCGGATCGAGTCCGATCGCAGACACTCCAGCCGGCGCCGGACGCCCCAGTTGTGCTTCGATCAGTGGCGCCGCCACGCGGAGAACGGCCGCGGTCAGCACGATGACGAGCAGCAACGAGGCGGCGCAGAGCAATGCACACTCCGCCGCGAGCAGACGAACGATGTGCCTGCGTCCAGCGCCGAGCGCCATGCGAACGCTGATCTCTTTCTGCCGGCGCATCGCGCGGAGGAGCACGAGAACCGCGACGTTCGTGCAGGCAATCGCCAGGACGATTCCGGCCGCGATCGTGATGCCGACGAGCACCGGGCGCACACCACTCACATAACGCTCGCGCATCGACTCGAGGTGCACGCCGGTCCAATTCGGCGGCAGCGAGGTCGCCACCGCCCGCGCCGCGTCGGTCAATCGTCGCTCGGCCAGGGCGATGGGTACGCCCTCGCGGAGGCGCGCCACGTACGTGCGAGCCGGTGTACGCAGCGGCGCGAGCACGTCGACGGTGACACTGCTCTCGCGGCCAAACCAGAAGCCCGGCGGAAGCACGCCGACGACTCGAAAGGTTTCCGTCCTTCCGGATTCTTCGACATCCGTCGTGAACGTTTGGCCAATGGCTGACGGGTCACCGCCGAAGCGGTCGCGCCAGAGCGCATTGCCGATCATCACAGGTTGCTCGCCGGCGCCGAAGTCGTCGGCGGATAGGGTGCGTCCAAGCACCGCGCGAACGCCGAGCGCTGTGAGAAAATCCTTACCAACCCGAAGACCGCGGGCGGGCCGAGCATATCCGCCACCGCGGAGGTACAGCGTCGCACCGGATGCGGTCACCGGAAACTCGACCACATCGCGGACCGAGCTCCAGTCGAACGCCGACATCCCGCCTGGCTCGAGGGGCCCGGGCGGCGCGTACATGACGTGATATAGGCGGTCCGGCGCGGCGTACGGAATCGGTTGGATCAAATACGCGTTGAAGACCGCGACCGTCGACGCGGCAAGCGTGAGGCCGAGGCCGAGCGAGAAAATCGTGACGATCGTGAACCCGGGCGCGGCCCGCAGCGAGCGAACCGCGAGTCGCAGGTCACGAGAGACTCCGTCGATCCATTCAGGGAGCATGGCTCTTGGATGAGCGGGTACCGAGTTTCGCTTACATCATTTGCCCGACGGCACGCCGATCCGCTTCACGAGCGCCTGAAAGCGCGGATCCTGGCGCAGCGACTTGTAAGCGGTCGACTTGCAGACACCAGGTGCGCTCCGTTGTACTTTCGTCGAGTGAAAGCCACCCGACGACACTGCGCCCCAGCGCGGTCTCTTCGGCGAGGAAGACGCGCGACATCCCGCCACCGCCCAATTCACGGGTGATGGTGTAGGCGGCGCCGAGTGATCCCTGTAGGTGGTGGCGTAGCGGGCCCGTCATCGGGAGGGGCAAAACATATGCGGCGGAGCCCATCGTGTCATCCTGATGGCCGCGCAGCGGCCGGAGGATCTGCTTTTCCGCGGTTCGGAACAACGGCAAGAGCAGATCCTCCGCTCGCTTCGCTCGCATCAGGATGACAGGGGGCGACCGAACGCTCGACCAGCTGGCGTTGTCTCACTCCAAGCCGTTGCCTACGTCGCTACCGACATCCAGATTGGCCTGGCCTTCAGACTTATATCATCGGCCTCACCCACCCGTGAGCTTTCTTCGTCATTTCGCCGCAGCCGCGATTTTCATCGCGCTCGCGGCTCTCTGCCCGGGCCGACTGTACGCCCAAGATCCCGACATCATTCGCGGCCGCGTCACCGGACCCGACTCCCTGCCCGTCGACGGCGCGAGCATCTCGGTCACCGCGATCGCAAGCGGCGTCAACAAGACCGCGCGTACCGACAAAGAGGGCCGATTCACCGTCACGTTCCCGAGCGCGGAGGGCGACTACTGGGTCGCGGTGCAGGCGATCGGCCTGGCCGCGCGGCGGTTCGAGGTCAAACGTCTGGCTGATGAGGATGTTCTCATCGCCGACGTGCGGCTCTCGCGGCCGTTGACGATTCTCGCGCCGGTCCGCGTTCAGGGGCAACGCCCGACGGTCGGCCGAGAAACCGGCGGCACCGACATCTCGGGCACCGAACGCGCCGTGAACCCGGGGACGCTCGATCTCAACGCGCTCGGCGATCTCTCGCAGCTCGCCGCGACGCTGCCTGGGGTGACGCTCATTCCGTCGGCCGATGGCGGACCCGCCGGCTTTTCGGTGTTCGGCCTCGACGCGGCGTCGAACAGCTTCATGCTGAACGGCCTCGCGATGAACGGCAGCACACTGCCGCGCGACGCCGCGGTGTCGACGACCGTCGCCACCTCGCCCTACGACGTCTCGCGCGGCGGCTTCAGCGGCGGCCAGGTGACGACGCGGTCGCAGGCCGGAGGCAACTACATCGTTCGCACGATGAGCTTCACCGGCATCACGCCGCAGATGCAGTGGTCGGACCGCGCGGCGCAGTCGCTCGCGCTCGAGTCGACCAACGAGTCGGTGAGCGGACGCTTCTCGGGTCCGATCAAGATGAACCGCGCATTCTACAACGTTTCATATCAGTTCGATAACAACTATCGTGATCTGCGGACGCTCCTGGACATCGATGCGGTGGGACTCCAGGCGGTCGGGATCTCGCAAGATTCCGTCGCGCGCCTGCGTGAAGCGCTCATCGCCGCCGGCGTGCCCTATTCCGTGAACGGTTTTCCGAACGCCAATCGGCAGCAGCGTGGATCGCTGCTCGGCTCCTTCGACTTCACGCCCAACTCTTCGCAGGGCCATTCGCTGAATCTCACAGTGAATGGCAGCTGGGGACGGACGCTCCCGACGGGCTTCAACAGCTGGGACTCGCCGGCGCACGCCGGCCGCTCCGACAACTGGTCGGGCTCGGTGCAAGCGCGGCACTCGGCGTACTTCAAGTCGGTGATCCTCTCGACGACTTCGGTGGGCTACTCGAGGAACGAGAACGAGAGCTCTCCATACCTGTCGCTGCCCGGCGCCAGCGTGCGAATCACGTCGGAGTTCGACGACGGCTCGTCGAACGTTCGCTCGATCCTCGTTGGCGGCAATGCGTCGCTCGGCACGATCTCGACGTCGGCGAACGTGCAGCTGCGAAACGCCCTGTCGTGGCTGAGCATGGATGGAAAACACAAGTTGACGCTCACGACAGAACTGTCTCGCAACCAATCGATGACCGATCAGTCGTCGAACCTGCTCGGCTCGTTCTCGTTCAACTCGCTGGCCGACTTCGAGGCGGGGCGGCCGTCGTCGTTCAGCCGCACATTGACGCCGCGGCGACAGGGCCGCAGTCAGGCGACGCTCGGCGTGTCGCTGGGCGACGCCTGGCGACCGAACCAGGATCTCAGCCTCACGTACGGCGTGAGAGCGGACGCGAGCCGCTTTGGTTCGGGGCCGGAGTTCAATCCGGCCATTCAAGAGGTATTCGGGCTTCGCAACGACCGCGTTCCCAATCCGATCTCCCTCAGCCCGCGAATAGGATTCTCTAAAACGTTCGGCGAGGCGCCGCAGATCGCGTTCTCGGAAGGGTTCGTGCGCGGCCCGCGGCAGCGGATCTCCGGAGGCCTGGGCGTGTTTCAGGGATCGCCCGCCCAGTCGCTCGTCAGCCGACTGATCTCGAGCACCGGGCTGCCGACCGCGATCCAGCAGTTGACGTGTGTTGGCGACGCGGCCCCTGTGCCCGACTGGGAGCGCTACCGCGTCGATCCGTCGAGTGTCCCGGGCAGCTGCGCGGATGGCACGAGCGGAACGGTGTTCTCGAACGCGCAGCCGTCGGTGACGGTCGTCGATCCGGAGTATCAAGCGTCACGCCGCTTGAGCGCCGATTTGAACTGGAACGGGTGGGTTCTCCAAAACCGGTTCAACCTGAGCGTGGCCGGATCCTACGCGCTCAACCTCGACCAGCAGGGCGAAATCGACTTGAACTTCGCCGCGGCCCAGCAGTTCTCGCTTGCCGGCGAGGGCGGCCGCCCGGTCTTCGTCGCGCCGACGAGCATCGTTCCGACGACGGGAGCAATTGCGTCGGGCGACGCTCGCGTGTCGCATCGCTTTTCGCGCGTCACGTTCATCAACTCCGATCTGCGCTCGGACTCGAAGCAGCTCACCTTCCGCCTGTCGCCGTCGCGCTACAGCTCGACGTTCTCGTGGAACGCGAGTTATACGCGCACGTGGAATCGCCGGTTGATCTACGGGTTCAGCAGCACCGTCGGCAACCCGTTCGATCGGCAGTGGGGCGCCAACGACATCAACTCGAAGCACCAGATCCAGGTCGGCCTCAATTACAATCTTCTCAACACGCTGCGGTTGAATTGGACGGTCACGGCGCGGTCGGGCGTGCCGATCACGCCGCGCATCTCCGGTGATGTGAACGGCGACGGCTACTCGAACGATCGGGCGTTCATCTTCGATCCCGCGCAAACGCCGGATTCCGCTCTCGCGGCGCAGATGCGACAGCTGCTCGACCACGGCTCGCCCATTGCCCGCGACTGCCTCCGCACGCAGCTGAATCAGCTTTCGAAGCTCGCCAGCTGCAGTGGACCGTGGGTACTGGGTGGCAACAACTCGATCAACATCTCGGTGAACCCGCAGAAACTGCGCATGCCGCAGCGCGTGCAGGTTCGTTTTCAGCTCTCCAACCCCCTCGGAGGGCTCGATCTTCTCGCGCACGGCTCGGGCAATGCTCACGGCTGGGGTCAGACGACGACGCCGGAGCAAACCCTGCTCTACGTCCGCGGCTTCGATCCCGACGCCAAACGCTTCAAGTACGAGGTCAACCAGCGATTCGGCTCGACGCGGCCGCAGCAAAACGCGATTCGTTCGTCGCCGGTCACGATGACGGCGCTCGTCTCGCTCGACCTTGGCCCGTCGCGGGAGCGGCAATCGCTGACGCAGATGCTCGACCGCGGACGGAAGAACAAGGAGCAACAAAAGCAGAACGAGCTGTCGATCAAGTCGATGTACTCGAGCGGTGGCGGCATGCCGAATCCGTTCACGACGATGCTGCGGCAAGCGGATCAACTGAAGTTGACGGGCGAGCAGGCCGATAGCATCGCGACGCTGAATCGCTGGCTCAGCGTGCGGCTGGACTCGATCTGGACGCCGGTGGCGAAGTCGCTGGCCGCTCTTCCCGACATCTACGATCAGAACGAGGCGTACGACCGCTATCGCATGGCGCGTGAGGCGTCGTTCGATCTGTTGATTCGCGTCGCGCCCGGCGTCTCCGCGATGCTTTCGTCGGAGCAGAAGCGGCTCTTGCCGAGCTCCGTCGCAAGTTACCTCGATCCGAAGTATCTCCGTCAGATCCGCTCGAGCACGAGCGGAAATCGCGACTTTTAATGAGCTTACGTTTATTCGTCTTCTTATATCTGGGCGCCGCGGCCGCAGGCGCACAGAGCCCTCAGCCGCCCGTGCGACAGCTCGCGCCGTCCGGCGTGACGAGCTCGATCACGTTCAATCAGGTGCAGCATTTGCGCGCGCTGTCCGACGGCCATGTGCTCGTCAACGATCCGGGGAAGCGCCAGGTCATCCTTCTCGACGCGGCTCTGTCGAATCCAAAGATCGTCGTCGACTCGGGCGGCGGGGAAAGCATGTACGGGATGAGCGCCGGCGCGCTCATCCCGTACGCCGGGGACTCCACGCTGTTCGTCGACCGCAATGCATCCGCGTTTCTCGTCATCGATCCGAAGGGCGACGTGACACGCGTGATGTCGATGCCACCCGGCAACGCGGCGACGTATCTCACGTCGCCGACGAGCTACGGCTTCCCTGCCTACTCGGCGGGTCTCGGCCTCGTGTACCGCGTTCCGATGCCGCGGCCGCAGATCCAGCGGCCGCGCGAAGGCGAGGCGGCGATCAATCGGACATACGATGACAGCGCGCTCGTGATGACGATGAACATCAAGCGGCGGAGTGTCGATACGCTCGCCCGCGTCGCCACCGGCAGCGTCGTCACGATGCAGGTGAGCTTCAACAACATCAACACGAACACGCGAACGCCGATCTTTCCGGTGTTCGATGACTGGACCGTGACGTCCGACGGCGCGGTGGCCATCATGCGCGGCCGCGAGTATCGCGTCGACTTCTACAACGCCGACGGAACGAAAACGCCGGGCCCACGGCTGGTGTATCCGTGGAAGCAACTCGACGATGTTGAGAAAACTCGCATCGTCGACTCGATCAACACGCAGCGTCGCAAGCAGTTCGACGACATGATCGACGATATGCGCAAACGCGCGCTCGACACGGCGCAACGCGTGGGCCCTGGCGGTGAGAAGATCATTCTCGTCGACAACATGCCGATCCGCACGTACAACGGCGAACGCACGCCGCCGCCGACGCCGCCACAGCCGGTGTTGATGACCGAGCTGCCTGATTATCTGCCGGCCGTGGAACGCAACGTCGCGTCATTCCGTGCCGATGCGGACAATCGCCTCTGGTGCCGCCCCAAACCGGCCACGGGTGCTCCACGCGGCGGCGGTTCAGTCTACGATGTGCTCGACCGAACTGGTGCACTCATCGCGCGTGTGCAGTTTCCGCCAGGGAAAACGCTTGTCGGCTTTGGGCCCGGTGGTGTTGTGTTCGTCACGAGCCACGATGCCGGAGCCACGCGCCTCGAGAAGTTGTTGTTCAAGTAAAGCCACAAAAACCACGAAAAGCCTAGGCCGCGGAATCCGCGGACCAACCGCTCGGACGTGCACAGATAGCTGTCCGTGTAATTCCGAGCTGTTGGTCCGTGGACTCCGTGGCTAGCTCTTGATCTTCCGTCTTTGTTTGTTTTTTTGTGGCCGGATTCGCCCCTCGCTTTCGCGCGCTGCCCTGATTCTTGCGCCGCAGTGGCTCCACTTATGTGGACACTCAAACAATTCACTCATTCAGCGGCTCTCATCGCGGCGGCCATACTCGTGGCCGCCTGTGGCGCCTCGGCACACCTGCCGGTCACAGCCGGGATGGGACCGAGTCCTGTTCTTCCCGAGCCGAACACGTCGTTCATACCAACAGTGAAGGTCGCCGATGCCGATGGATGGCCCGACGGCACGAAACCCATGGCGATGGAAGGCACGGCCGTGGCCGCCCTCGCGACAAAGCTCGATCATCCACGCTGGTTGTACGTGCTGCCGAACGGTGACGTGCTCGTGGCTGAGACGAACGCGCCGAAGCGGCCCGAGGACGGTAAAGGGCTCAAAGCCTGGTTCATCCGTCGTTACATGAAGAAAGCAGGCGCGTCCGTTCCCAGCGCAAATAGGATCACGCTATTAAGAGACGCTGATGGCGACGGCGTCGCCGAGACGCGAACGGTTTTCATCTCCGGGCTGAACTCGCCATTCGGCATGGCACTCGTCGGCGACACGCTGTACGTCGCCAACACGGACGCCGTGGTGAAGTTCCCCTATCGAACGGGACAGACGGAGATCACCGCGCGGCCAGTGACGCTCGTCAACTTGCCTGGCGGACCGCTCAACCATCACTGGACGAAGAATCTCATCGCCAGCCCCGATGGATCAAAGTTGTATGCGAGCATCGGCTCGAACAGCAACGTCGCCGAAAACGGAATCGAGAAAGAGCGGGACCGCGCGCAGATCTGGGAGATCGACACCAAGACTGGATCGGAGCGAGTCTTCGCGACCGGGTTGCGAAACCCCGTCGGTATGGCGTGGTCGGAGACGGGTCAACTGTGGGCCGCGGTCAACGAGCGTGACGAATTGGGCAGCGACCTCGTGCCGGACTACATGACGTCCGTGCGCGACGGTGGCTTTTACGGATGGCCATACAGCTACTACGGCCAGCACGTCGACAAACGCGTGAAACCGGAGCGCCCCGATCTCGTCGCCAAAGCGACCTATCCCGACTACGCGCTTGGCCCGCACACCGGATCGCTCGGTCTGACGTCCGCGCGCGGCAACGCGTTGCCGGAGCAGTTTCGCGAAGGAATGTTCGTCGGACAACACGGCTCGTGGAATCGCGATCCGCCGAGTGGATATCATGTGGTTTTCGTGCGGTTCGTGAACGGCAAACCGGTCGGTGAGCCCGTGACGATTCTTAACGGTTTTCTAAAGCCCAACGGTCACGCGATGGGGCGGCCCGTCGGCGTCGCCATCGATAAGCGCGGCGCGCTGCTGGTCGCGGACGACGTGGGCAATGCGGTCTGGCGCGTGACGAACGCGACGGCCGTTCACGCAAGCCGCACTAATCGACCCTGAGCGCGACCATTGGATCGATGTTCGCGGCGTGGCGCGCTGGAAGCCACGTCGCGAACGTCGCGACCGCGAGGACGATCAGCGCGATCGCGGCGCCGACCAGCGGAATGTTCACCCCCGGCAGGCTGATCTCGTTCGCGATGAGCTTCATCGCGACGACGCTCAACGGCAGCCCGAGCACCAGTCCGAGCGCGCTCACGCGAAGCCCAGCGGCAAGGAACATTCGCACGACCTGACGCGGCCGCGCGCCGATCGCGATTCGGATGCCGATCTCACGGCGGCGCTGCCCGAGGGCCAGCGCGACCACTCCGTACAGGCCGACCGACGCCAGCAACAGCGCAAGCACACCGACTCCACCCGCCGCGCCGCTCGTCGTGAGGGCATCGGCACGCTCAGCCTCCTCGCGGTCAGCCAACGTCTCGAGCCGAGCAATGGGAATCCGCGGAATCGCGGTGTGAATCGTCGTTCGGACCGACGCGAGCAGTGGCGCAGCGGGACCGACAGTGCGAATCAGATACGCGCTCATGCGGCTCTGATTCATCGGGCCGTACACATACGGCCGCGACGCGGGCGTCAACTCGTGCCCCGAGTCGTAAACGCCGACGATCACATACGTCGTTTGAGCATTTCGTGATTTGACTTTTCGCTCGAAACGGCGGCCGATGGGATCGGCGTTGCCCCACAACTCGTGCGCGAGACGGCTGCCGATCACGACAGGGATCACAGTGGGGATGCCGCTCGTCGCGGTCGGGTGAAGCTGTATCATCCCCCCCGACCGCGATGCGGTCGTATTCACCTTGACTGACAGCGTATCGGCGCCGACGAGCGCCCTGCCGCGGACGATCGGCAGCTCCATCAGATCGAAGAAGCCGGGGGTCGCGGCCTGCAGGCGCACATCGACGCGTTCCATCGAGCGCGGGAGGCCGCGGTCGGAAGAGTGAACCGTAAGCTCCAGCGGCGAATACCCGATTGGACTACGAATCGCGCCGACGACGCCAGGTAATGCGACAACGTGCTGCATCGCGGCGGCGACGCGTGCCATTTGATCATCGAACGAAAGGATGCCGCCGAAAACGGTGAAATCGACGGCGATTATCCGCTGCAGCGATTCCGCATTGGATCGGCGGCTCCCGTCATTCAGCAAGAATGCGATGGTGACGCCAACTCCGACGAGCAGCGGCTGCGTGAGCGCGATCTGAACCGCAATCAGCAGGCGTTGTAGTCGAGAGCGTGCTCCGACGCCGGCGGACAACTCCTTGAGCGCGGCGGCAGCGCCGTCCCTGGTTGCGTGCAGCGCCGGCGAAAGCCCGAACAGGATTCCCGTGATGACGGCGAAGCAGGCCGTGAAGATGGCCGTCGAGATGTCGGGGACAATGTCTTGCCTCGGCATCTGTGAGGCGAGCACCCTCGCAACCCACCAGTACGCCAGCAAGCCCATTACACCGCCGGCAACCGCGAGCAGCGAGCTTTCCGTCAACATCTGTCGAATGAGCCTCGCGCGCGATGCGCCGAGCGAGAGACGAACGGCGATCTCGTGGCGCCGGGCGATCCCGGAACCGACGATCAACGCGCTGACATTGGTGCACGTGATGAGCAGCATCAGAAGCGCCGTCGCCTCGAGGAGCGCGATCATCTGCGCGAGATCGTTCGCCGCGCCCAGCCGAACCTCGCCGCGCAAGGGAACCACGTCGGCCGACTGCATCGTGCTGTCGGCAAGGCGCTCGAATGTCGCGTCGCGAGCATCGATGACACGAACCGCGGCGTCCGCGCGCGCCACCGGCACGGACTTGCGGAGCCGAGCGACCACCTCGACCATCGCCGAGTCACGACTCGCGAACGCAAGCGACGACGTTCGGGTGATCGCCGTACGCGCCGACATCGGCATCCAGAGCGTGCGTGCGCCGCTGGCAGGCACGACGCCATTGAAGCGCGGCGGCGCAACGCCGACGATTCGCACGGCCACGTCATTGACGCGCACCGTTTTTCCCACGACGGCCGGCGACGACGCAAATGCGTCGCGCCAAAATGTGTGCCCGATGACCGCGACGAGTGCGGCGTCGCCCGCCGCCGGACGATCATTCGCGGAAAGACCCGGCCCGAGTAACGGCCGCACGCCGACAGTCGAGAAGAATCCGGCGGTCACAAACTGCACCTGGGCGGAGGTGTTGCTGTCGTCGTCAGCGCCGTTGACACTGACGTGTAGCCTGCTCCATCCCGCCACCGATGCAAATACGTCGCGCTGCGCGGCGAGCTCGCGGAACTCCGGATAGGAAAACGCACGCGGCACCCATCCGGTTGCCTCGACCGAAAAACGTTCCTTGCCGCGGACGACGACGAGAGTTGGATCATCCGGAACACCGGGCGGCGGGCGCAGAGTTGCCGCCTCGATCAGCGAGAACACCGCCGCATGTCCGCCGATACCGATGGACAGGACCAGCACGACCGTCGCGGTCATGAGCGGTTTTCGCCGGAAGTAGCGAAGCGCGAAGCGCAGGTCGCCCAGGAATGACTCGATCCAGCGCCCGCCACGGACGTCGCGTCCTTCCTCCTGCAGAGTCGCCACATTCCCGAACTCACGACGGGCGGCAAGCCGCGCATCTTCGGGTGACAGACCGCGCTCGATCAAACGTTCGGTGGCACGCGCGAGGTGGAGGCGCATCTCCTCGCGCATTTCACGGTCGGCGGCACTTCGGCGAAACAGCGAGCGCAGGCGCATGTGAATCGTGGACTAGGCAGCCTAGTGGACGGAGAAACTGTCCGATGTTCACTAGACTGTCAAGTGGAGCGGGCGGAAAAAGATCGCGATCTTGCCCGTATGGACATTCGTGCGTGGAAAAGCAGATCCCTCGCTACGCTCGGGATGACAACGCCGTTGTTGGCCGCTCTCGCCGGCGCGTGCGCAGGGCGCCATGGAGCAGCGGCCAACGGAACGGATCGAGCGATCAAGGTGCTCGTCTACAACGTGCACGCGGGCAAGGACGCCGCGGGCGTCGACAACCTTCAGCGAGTTGCCGACGTGGTGCGCGCGACGAGTGCCGATGTCGTCCTGCTGCAAGAGGTCGATAAGCGAACACGTCGCTCAGGCGGCGTCGATCAACCGGCCGAATACGCGCGGCGCACCGGATATCACGTCGCATTCGGCCGATCGTTGGACTATGACGGCGGCGAGTATGGCATCGCGATCCTGTCGCGCTGGCCGCTGTCGCGGGACACGGCGATCCACCTTCCCGTCGAGCCCCCGCAGGAGCGCTCCGGCGGCTCGCACGAGCCGCGCGTCGCCATGCGCGTCACCGTCGCCTCGCCGTTCGGCGACATCGTCGTGTTCAACACGCACATCGACGCGTCGGGCGACGACCGGTGGCGCAAGCAGGAGGTCAAGACCATCATCGCGCTGACGCAAGACCAACTGCGCGGCGGGACGCGCCGTCTGCTTTTCGGCGGTGACTTCAACTCCACTCCCGAGAGCGCCGTCCAGGGCGAGCTCCGCGCAAGCGGCATGACCGACGCGTGGGAACGTTGCGGCAGCGGCGCTGGTCTTACCTATCCGGCCGATTCGTCGGTCAAGCGGATCGACTACTTGTTTCTCACCGGCGCCGCAACGTGTAGCCAAGCGTCGGTCGTCAACACAACGGCATCCGACCATCGGCCCGTGTTGTTCACGATTCATTTCGCGAATTAGAGATCCATGTCGAGACTTCCGGTATACGACGTTCGCGGCTTCGCCGTCGCCGTCGACAACACGCGGCCGGACATCGAGACGCCGACCGTGCTCGCGCGCCTCGACGAGGCGCTTGGCTTGATCGAGACATATCAGCCATGGCGCCTGGCGCACCTCCGCCGCGATCTGCAGGCATTCATCATCATGCGTTACGCCTGCCGCGGAGCGTTTTTCCCACAGGAGCGGCTCTGCATGACGGAGCTGACGTTCCTCGCGCGCACCGACATCACCGCGGCACCCGTCGCGTCGTCGATCGTGCACGAAGGGATCCACGCGCGCGTGCACGCCATGGGCGCCGACGGCGGCGATCGCGACATGGCTCGCGAGGAGCGCCTGTGCCGCCGCGCCGAGTTGGAGTTCGGCCTCGCGCTGCCGCCCGAACTCGGAGCACCGGTCGTCGAACGCGCCATGGCGAGCCTGGAGCTCACCGACGACGACGTTGCGCCGACGATCGATTGGGAGGAAGCCCGGCGGCGGCAGGATGCCATCGACGCGGAGGCCCGTCGCCGGCCGCGGTAGACCCCCTTGACGCCGCGGCCGCTTCTAGTAGACTGTCTATGAGACGACTCGTAGACGGACTACTAGAGAAACGCTCATGCCAACGTCCGACCGCCTGGAGTTGCTCCAGGGCACACTGGAGCTCCTGATCCTGCGCGTGCTGCGATGGGGCCAGCAACACGGCCATGGCATCGCGACACTCATCGCGCAGACGTCGGATGGCCAGCTCAAGATCGAGGGCGGCTCGCTCTATCCCGCCCTGCAGCGACTCCTGCACGAAGGATGGATCGAGGCCTCATGGGGTGTCTCCGCGAACAAGCGGCGCGCCCGGTACTACAAGCTCACCGCTCGCGGCCGCGCGCGGCTCAAGGAACAAGAGTCGAACTGGACGCGGCTCGTTCAGGCCATGCAGCTCGTCGGTCGCAAGCCCGTGTCCAATCCATAGAAGAATCCTCGCGAGGCCAACCGATGACCGTTCGCGGCTTCATCTCACGACTGCTGGCCCTTCGGCGCCGCGCCGAAATCGACGCCGATCTGGCGGAGGAAATCGAGGAGCACATCCGCATCGCCGCCGAAGGGAAGGCGGCGTCAGGAGTGTCGTGGGACGCGGCCTACGATGCCGCGAGACGAGAATTCGGGAATCCGACGCTCGCGCGCGAGCGAAGCCGCGAGACGTGGAGCTGGCCGGCGATCGACAGATTGATCGCCGACCTGCGCTTTGGATTGCGAATCGCCGCCAAGCATCGCGCCTCGACGTTGGTCGCGATCGCATCGCTCGGCGTCGGCATCGGCGTCACCAGCGCTGTGCTGTCGTTGCTCTCGTCGGTCGTGAGCCCCGCGTATCCGTTCGCCGACGACGACCGGCTAGCCGTATTGTGGGCGCGAAGCAGACGCGTCGCGCGCTTCGATCAAATGCAGATCTCGATGCCCGAGCTTCGACGCTGGCAGCTTCAGGCGACGCAGGTGTCGGTAGGCGGCTTCTCGTGGGGTCCGGGCATCAACGTCGCCGTGGACCGCAGCCCGCCGATGCGCAGCTTGGCGTCGTTGGTGACGAGCAATCTCCTGTCGGTGTTGGGCGTCTCGCCCGAGCTTGGCCGCGGCTTCACGGCCGAAGACGAGTACGACGACGCGCCCAACGCGGCCATCGTCACATATGATTTCTGGCAAGAGCAGCTCGGAGGAACGCCGGCCGCTTTGTCCGTGCCGCTGATGATCGACCGCGAGCCATATGCCGTGATCGGGGTCATGCCGCGCGGGTTCCACCTGCCGATGCTGCTCAACGTGAAAGTGCTGCTGCCGGCGCGACGCGCCCCATGGGTGTCGGACCGTTCGGCACGCTCGGTCGTGGCCATCGGTCGCCTGGCGCCAGGCGCGAGTCTGGCGTCGGTTGGCGATGAGCTCGAGCGATTCACCTCGCAGTTCAACCGTGCAGTTCCCGAGGACCGGAACGCGTGGAGCGTGCGCATCCAGCCGCTGCGATCGCTCGGCCGCGAACACTTCGGGACGACGCTCAGCATCTTTCTCGCGCTGGCGGTGCTCGTGCTGCTGATCGCCTGCGCCAACGTTGCCATTTTGCTGCTGGCGCGCGTGCCGGCGCGACGCCAGGAGCTCATGGTGCGCCTGGCGTTGGGCGCCGAGCGGCGCCGGATCGTGATGCAGCTGGTTGCCGAGAGCGGGTGGCTCGCGGCAGGGGCGGCGTTGATCGGCGCGGCTGTCGCGCCACCGACGATGAGGATTCTCTTTCGGCTGGTCGAAGGGTCGTTGCCCTTCGCGCTTCATCCTTCGATGAACGGCACCGTGGTCCTCTCGCTGGTGCTGCTGTCGACGCTGACGTGCGTGGGGTTCGGGATGGCACCGGCCCTGAATGCCGTTCGGTCGCTGAGTGATACCAGTTCTTTGATAGGGAGTCGCACGGGCGGCGCCGTGGCCCACGAATGGCTCCGCTCCGCTCTGATGGCCGCCGAGGTTGGACTCGCGGTCGTGGTCGTCGTTGGCGGGTGGCTGATGATCGAAGCCATCGTCGAGGTGCGGGGCCGGCAGCTTGGCTTCGAGCACCGAGAGCTGGTGACCGCGAGATTGCTCCTCGACACCGCGCGCTATCGCTCCGCACAGGCGCAGTACGATTTCTACGCCACGCTTGCCACGCGTCTCGCCGGGCACGGCGAGCTGCGGGACGTAACGGTCGGTTCTTCGGTTCCTCTCGGCACCGCGGGAGACTTCGCGAACTATGTGACGCGAGATGTCGCTACGACAGGCGACAAGCCGGACACGCTGACGGTCAGCGCCAGCGTCGTGCTGCCAAACTACTTCGATGCAATGCACATCCCCATCGTTGCCGGCCGGATGTTCGACGGACGCGAGGACGAACCCGTTGTCGTCGTCAACGAGACGCTCGCACGGCAGCTCTGGCCCGGCGGGGGTGCCGTGGGCCAACGACTGCGCATCCTTTCGCCGATGTACGCCGACGGAGAATCGGTGAAACCGGGTGTGCGTCGCATCGTCGCGGTCAGTCGAGCCATCCGGTACTCCCCAACGAACCCCGAGGGCCATTGGCCAAACCTGTACATTCCGCTCTCGCAGCACTCGCTTCGCGGAATGCACGTCGCCGTGCGCGCGGCCACGCCGGCCGCCGGCGTCTCGGCAATTCGCGCCGAAGTTGCGGCGCTCGATCCGTTGCTTCCGGTCTTCGGCGTCAACTCGATCGACGATCTCTTCGATTACTGGCTGCACACCCCCTATCTGGACGCGTTGATCACTTCGGTGCTCGCCGGCATCGGTGCGTTGCTGACGATCGTCGGGATTTACTCGGTGGCTGCGGTATTCGTCGCGCAACGCACGCACGAGATCGGAGTTCGTATGGCGGTTGGCGCGCAACGTCGCGATGTCGTGCGCATTGTTCTCGGACGGACTCTCCGCCCCGCCGCGCTCGGGATCATCGCCGGCTCCGGTGCCGCGCTGCTCGGCAGTCGCGCGATCGCCTCGCTGCTCTATGGCGTGTCCCCGCTCGAGCCACGCGCGTTTCTGGGTGCGGCGGTGGTGTTGATTGTCGTCGTCGGCGCGGCCGCGGCACTTCCGGCCGGGCGTGCCGCGCGGCTGGATCCCCTGACCGCGCTACGGACCGAGTAAGCTCACTCATGAGGAAATGATCATGACGACACGTCGTGGGTTCATCACACAGGTGGGCGCCGGGGCCGCCGCCACGTTGTTCGACGGTGAGGAATTGCTCGCCGGTACCGTCGCCGAGCGGAGCGCCCCGTGGGACACCACCTGGATCGATCGCTTGGCTCGCGCGCAATTTCGCGTGGTGTTCAACGCGAGCGAGGTCAGTGACGGCGCGGCGATGTACTACGCGTCGGCTTTTTTCGATGACTACCAGACGGTCCATGGCACGCGTGACGACGAGACGCGTCCTGTCATTGTTTTCCGGCGGCTCGGGACGCCGATGGCGTTCAACGACGCGATGTGGGAGAAGTATTCGATCGGCGAAGACGCGAAGATCGACGATTCGGCTACTCACGGGCGCGCCAGGCGAAATGTCTTCTGGAAATCGGCGTCGGGAGCCGCGACGGACATCGAACGCCTGCACGCCCGCGGAATGATCAGCCTCGTCTGCAACATCGCGACCGAGAACTGGGCACGTGGATTCGCCGAAAAGACAAAGCGCGATCAGGACGAGGTAAAACGGGAGGTCAAGGCGAATCTGGTTCCCGGAGCCATTCTCGTCCCGTCGGGCATCTACGGCTTGATCCGCGCGCAGAACGCCGGTTGTGCGTATATGCCCGGCGTCTAGACTCGCCCGCCCTCCAGTCGTTCTCGAAAGCTGTCGCGATAACCGCGGCTCAACGTCAATCGCGTTCCGTTGGACAACGTGATCGTGTTCTCGCCCGCCGCCACAGGCTCCAGCGACCGCACGCGCTCGAGATTCACGATCGCGGATCGATGCGCCCGAGCGAACTGGCTCGGGTCGAGCTTCGACTCGAGCGACTTGATCGACTCGCGCACCATGTATCGCCCGCTTCGCGCGTGGACCTTGACATAGTTGTCGGCGGCCTCGATCCAGTCGATATCCGCCGCCAGCACGACGACGACGGCACCGTCATGCTTCAGCAAAAGCCGGTCGGCGTATCGCTTCGCGGGCCGCAGCTCGGCGAAGAGCGCTTCGATGCGCTCGTCGACCGATGAGCGTGCGCCTTCCTGGTCGGCGCGGCGCGAGCGCGCACGGCCGAGAGCCAGGCGAAAGCGCTCCGCGTCGAATGGCTTGAGCAAGTAGTCGAGGGCATGGACGTCGAAGGCGCGAATCGCGTATTCGTCGTACGCCGTCACGAACACGATCGACGGACGCATCGCTGGATCGAGAGCGGCGACGACACCAAAGCCGTCCATGCCCGGCATCTGCACATCGAGAAACACGACGTCCGGTCGATGCTCGCGAATGGCTTCCACTGCTTCGACACCATTCCTGGCCTCGGCGACGACGAGCACGTCGGACTCCTCGTCGAGAATCGAGCGCATGCCGCTGCGGACCAGCGGCTCATCGTCGACGAGAACGACGCGCAGCTCAGGCAAGCGGCGTCTCGTGGAAGGGCAGCCGCACACGTGCGACGCAACCCGTGACGCCGCTGTCCAGCCGCTCGATGGTCAGAGAGTGCGCATCGCCATAGAGGCGCTCCAACCGTGCGCGGACGGTCGTCAGACCGATGCGCTCCTGTGGAGCGCGGTCCATCGCCATGCCCGATCCGGTGTCGCGGATCTCGAGCACGAGTTGATCGCGGTCGCGGTGGGCGCGAACGATCACCGTTCCTCCGTCGAGCGACCGCGCCACGCCGTGTTTGATCGCGTTTTCGGCCAACGGCTGCAACACGAGGTCGGGCACGAGCGCGGCCAGCGTCTCGGGTGCGACGTCGAAATTCACCGCCAGTCGGTCACGGAACCGCATTCGCTCGATCTCTAAATACAGTTTCAGAATCTCGAGCTCGCTGCGCAGGGGAACTTCCGTCAATGTCGCCCGGGTCAGCGTATGCCGCAGCAGGTCGCCTAGCTGCGTCACCATCCGCGCGGCGACGGCCGGATCCTGTTGGATGAGGACGGTGATCGCGTGCAGTGTATTGAAGAGAAAATGCGGCTGGACCTGCATCTTGATCGCCTGCACTTGCGCCTGCGCGAGATCGCCCTCGAGCTTCGCCGCGCGCAGCTCGCGATCGCGCAGCCGGCGCTGATAGTCGAGCGCCGCGGCGAGGCCCAGCACGGCGGCGTAGGTAACGAACCCGCTGACGAGACGGGCGACGACCGCCGTGAGCGTGATGAGCAACAGGTGCGGCCGCGTCTGGGTCGACGCGGGATGCAGCACTTCCTCGAGCTTGACGAACGCGATCGAGTAGATGCCTTCGGTAAAGACGATGGCCAGAAGCCCGAGTGCGATGTGCACGAGCACCGCTTTCCCGAGGCCGTTGCGCGAAAGCGGATGCCGGCGTGCCGCCGCGAAGATCAGCGGTGTCATTGGCGCCCACAGCATCCAATGCGGGAACTGCATCACCACCGTGGTGAGCTCGCGGCTCAACATGCCGCGCATCGCGTACGTCGCGGCTTGCTGCAACATCGCGACCGTCGCGGGGATGGCCCACGCGAGCGCGATGACCCACCATCGCGGAGAGAACGACGCACGCGACGACGCCGCCGCGTCGTCCCGCCAACCCTCGGAGATCAGCGGGAACGATTCGGCGGCGGTCGTGCCGGCAGTCGAGCGAACGGTCAGGGCTGAACGTCTCCCGTGAAGCGTGGCAGCGTCTTCCAATCGGTGAGCGGCACGTGCATCGCCGCAAACCGTTGCGGCGTAAATCCCGCACGGTGGACCGCGGTGTTGACTTCGCGCGCGTACATCGCGCTGAAGCTGCCCGGGCCGCCCGGCTGGATATAGTCGCCCGCGTAGAGGAAGTTATCGCCCGGGATGAATGCCATGAGGGCCCCTTCGCTCCCGATGCCGTCGATCGGACGAAGCTGGATCGCGCCGCCGGCAAGGTCGGTGATGTCTCTTGTCGGACGGAAGACGAACCTCGTGCGCTGGCGGCGCTGCTCGAGCAGGTCCGGCTTGAGCGTCCACTTGTGTTCGACGACGCGCGTGAGGAAATCGCGCGAGGCAGGGTGTGAGATGACGGACGCGCCATTCGCGACCCAGTAGCGCACACCGGAGATGTGCGGCCACGCGAGATCGGTCACGACGAGCGCGACCGCGTGGCGGCCCGGAAACAGCTTGCCGATCCAGAGCGAGTCATTGTGCGCGCGTTCGGCGCTCGTCTGCGCGTCGAGAATGAACACCGTATCGCGCTGCAGCGTCACGACGTTGGTATAGGCTCGCGTCGCGAGCAGAAATGTGGTCGGGCCGACGCGAACGGTGTCGGACTGCGTGACGTTGATCGCGGGCGCCGCGGGCGCGCCGTTAGGAATCTCGAATGAGCCGACGCTGTCGCGCACCTGCAACGCGTAGCCGCTGATCGTGCGCTGATCTTCGACTTCGCCGTCCGACATGCGAAAGGCGAATTCCGGCGCGATCGCTTGCGAGCCCTTCACGGGCGACCAGATCGACCATAGGTATTCGACCAGCACATCGCCCCACAGCCCGTGCGGCTCGCGGCGCTCGAGCTTGACGGGAATGCCGGTCTTCGGATCGAGGAACAGACGCTCGGTGCCGCCGGTGGTCTGGCGAGTCAACACCGTGCGCCAGTAATCGCGGTACATACATTCCTCGGCGACACGCGCGCTGGTCGCGCCGCGCCAGTCTGACAGCACCATCCATGGATCCATCGCGCGTTCGTCCGTTGTCGACTGATTGCGCAAGGGCACCAACTGCGTGCCGCGCGACGACACGAGAACGCGCCGGGTGCTGTCGCTGACGTAGGCGAACGTCCCCGCCGGCGTACTGAGATCGGCCCGCAGCAGTCCGCGCTCCCAGTCGACAGCGATCTTGGATTGTTGCGACGCCCAGAGATACGGCGGGTACATGCGGTCGGACTGGAATGCCATGCTGACCGCGCTGCTGACCGAACCGGTTCGTACGGCCGCGCCGACGGTGTTCAGACCGACGGCCGCGATGGCGCGATCGAGTGCCTCAGCCGCCGATGCGGTGGGAACGGCCCGGCATGGCGGGGTAATGAGAAGTGCGGCAACGAGACTGAACACCTCGAGATCTCCGTCGCTAGAGTTGGAGACTCAGGGTGTGACCGACGCAGGCGCGCACGCCACGAAAAAGTGGCAAACCGCGGAAAAACGGGGTGAACGCCCCAGCCATGAGGACTCTCGAATGATTCGTCGTATGGCCGTCGTCGCACTGCTGTCCGCCGCGCCCTGTCACGCCCAGATCTGCCGCGGTCACCGCTCGTTCGAGAAGCACCGAGCGCGGGCGATGGTGCAATTCGTCGGTTCGAACAAGACGGGGACTTCCACCGACATCGTCATGGGCCTCGCCTACGGCTTGTCGCGAAACGTCTTCGTCTCCGGCGATTATGTCGCCGACCACCCGCCATTCGGCGGTGGGGACGACGCTATCGCCCACACGGGCGGCGAGGGGCTCGCCGGTGTGCAGATCGCGGACGACCGCATGGGCACCTTTGCTGTGTGCCCGCTGCTCGGTTATGGATTCTCGAACGCGGACGGCACCACACTCCTTGGCACGAGCGACGTTCAGACTCGGTCGAGCATCGTTGGACTGGCACTCGGCGCTGCGCCGCCGGTGGGTCCTGATGTTCGTCTGCTGCCGTCGATCGAGTTTCAGTTCCGCTCCGACCGCAGCGAGGGCACCACGACGTTCAGCGGCGCGACTACCAGCATCGACTCGAGGGATCAGTATTTGGTGACAACCATCGGGCTCGGGCTCGCCTTCGACCGATTTACAGTTACACCGCTCTACCGCCGTCGACTCGACGAGCGATGGACCGGCTGGGGATTACGCGTCTCGTTCAACTTTGGCCCTTCCATCGACTGAGAATCATGGGTTTGCTCGACGCATGGAGTCAGCGCGCGATGGCGCGCCGCGAAGGCAAGGTCGAGTTTCTCGGCGAGCAAAGCGGCTCGGTCGAGGAGACATTCAAGCGCGACCTCTTCCTCGAGTTTGCCACGCGACCGAACGTCCGACGCGCTTACCTCGCCAAGGTGAGCTTCGATTCGCCGAATGCTACGGTCACGGCTGTTTGCATAGTCTCGACGCGGCCGAACGACGGCGCGCTGGTCGTTCGAGTGGGCGAGATCGTCAGGCGTCGGTTCGACAAAGACAGCGCGTTCGAAGTTCTCTTCCTCACTGCCGAGCAGGAGGCGGACGTCGCACGTGTTTGCCGGCCGTTCTATTCGACGTCCAGTTGACGACGGGATGGGGTGTCGCTCGAGGGAGCGCGGGCGGCGCGCTCCACGTCCTGCTGCGCATCGGCGAGCCGGTTCACGTCCTCGCCAAGACGGCGCGCGGCGTCCATCAACGTCGTCAGCGGTGCAAGATCGCTCGCTCCCGCGTGCAGCCGGAGGAGATCGAGACGGATGCCCTCGAGCGCAGCGACGCTTTCCGCGAGATGCGTTTGCGCGGATTGACGTCGCGCGTCGAGGACGACGGCGTCCGAACCGGAAGGGGCGATGGCCGCAATCGCGTCGATCTCGGCCCGCGCCGCGGCCGCGGCCTCCTCGAGCGCCGCGACGATTGCGGGCAACTCGGCGAATTGCTCGCGATAGGCTTTCGGCAGCGCGGCGAAAAGCTCCGAGGCCGCCACGCCGAGTGCCGCCTCCGTTGCACGAAACGCCGATCCACCCGCGACGACTGTGCGCTCCGGCGCGCCGAGGCGCCGAGCGAGCCACGTGCCGATCTTGCTGCGCCAGAGTCGTTCACGCAGCCCAGGTTTGATGCGTGTGCGAAGCGCGTCCGGAATCAGTGGCACCTCGAGGACATTCGATGCCGCGCCGAGAAGCGCGGTGGAGATGATCGGCAGAATGAAAGGCCACGGTCCGACGAAGCGCTCATGGATGACGCCCGTGAACCCCAGCGTGAGCGTGACCGCGGCCCAGGTGCCCGCGGCCCACGTGCCGTTACGCAACCACCGCGCTGATCGTCTTTCGCTGCTTTCAGCCGTCAGCGCCTCGCCCTCTCTGCGCTCTCGCTCCGCGACATCGAGAGCAGTCCGAAGATCCGCGAGCGTGTGGCCGGAACGAAAGAGTCGGCGAGCCTGATTCAGGTGGTAGCCGAGCAGCGGCACCATCGGAAGCGATGCGAGCGTGATGAGCATCGCGATGTCGCGTATTCGACTCGGGCTGAAAACTCCCAGCCTGAATCCTTCGACGACGTTGCCAATCGTCGCCACCGTGAACAGGCCGGACGCGGCGAGGTACGCGAGCGTCGCCGGATTGCTCGAGCCGAGCCACGCACGCAATGAGGGCGGCAGCGCGGGCCGTGTCTCGACGGCCGGCACGAGCGCTTCGGCGAGCGCTTCACCGTTGGGAAAGCGAGCGTCAGGCTCGCGCGCGAGGCATTTGTCGATCGCCGCGGCAAGCGCAGGCGGCAAGCCCGGCGCCGCGCGCATCACGCTCGGCGCTGGCTCCGTGGCCTGACGCACGAGCAACGCGGGCAAATTAGAAGACTCGAAAGGCAGCCGGCCGCTGACCGCGAGATAGCCGACAACACCGAGCGCATAAATGTCACTGCGTCCATCGAGCGTCTCGCTGGCGGCTTGTTCAGGGCTCATGAAGTGCGCCGTCCCCATGATCTGCCCCGACTGCGTGTCCGGGACGGTATGTCTTCCGCCATGGGCAATGCCGAAGTCGGTCACGAGGGCACGATCGGTTCCCGCCTCGAGGAGAATGTTGTCCGGCTTTACATCGCGGTGGACGATGCCGCGTCCGTGCGCGTACGCGAGCGCCCAAGCAACCTCGCGCAACACGCGCGTCGCGTCGGCCGCGGACAGCGGACCTCGCGTGCGCAGCCGCTCGCCGAGCGTCTCACCCTCCACGTAGCTCATGACGAAGAAGACGAAGCCGCCCGCTTCGCCGACGCGATGGATCGGAACGATGTGTGGATGCGACAGACCGGCGGCCGTGCGCGCTTCTCGAATGAAGCGCTCGCGCGCCGCCGCGTCGTGGGCGAGGTGTGTCGGCAGGACTTTGATCGCGACGTCACGATCGAGCTGCACGTCGCGCGCGAGATAGACGACACCCATCCCGCCGCGGCCAAGCTCGCGCGCGAGAGAATACTCGCCGGCCAGCGCAGCCTGCAGATCGAGAAACTCGGCGGATGGTTGCACGGTTTCAGCTCTTGATCGTCACGGTTTTGCTGTTGTCGTCGAGCTCGAGGTCGAGCAACAGGATACTCGGATCGATGCCGGCATGCACCCGTTGAAGTATGTTTTGGAAACACCGCGAATCGGCAGCTGCTGCACGCGAAGTACTTTAAGATACAAAGTCCTCCTGGTCAAGGCCGGTATGCCCTCCATTGCCACGACGTCCGCACTCGCGCGTGTGCAACTGCGGTCCATCGCCGCGTGCGTCATCTCGGCCGCAAGCCTCGCGGCATGCGGCGGCGACGCTCCTGCGACGGCACCGTCGCCGCCGACGGTTGCGTCGCCGGCGGTCGTGACTGCGTATCTCGACACGGCGATTCTCTTCACGCAGACGTATTTCTACTACGGCGACCGAGTCGACTGGTCCGGAGCGCGGCGCCGTGCCGTCGCGCGTGCGGCGGGCGCGCAGACGTTTCGTGACACGTATCCCGCGATCGATACGCTCGAGCGCGAGCTGAACGACATTCACACCTACTTCCTACCGCCGCAGCAGACGCTCGGTAACCGCGAAGATCCGAGCGGTCCGCTGTACACGCCAATCAGCGTCGCGATCACGCCGAAGATCGGTTATCTGTGGCTGACGTCCTTCGGCGGAACGAACGCCGTCGCCCGAGCCGATACGCTCCAACGGCTGATCGCCGAGGCGGATTCGGCGACCGGCGGCGCATGTGGATGGATCATCGATGAGCGAGCGAACATCGGCGGCTTCTGGCCCGTCATGCTCGCCGGCATCAGCCCTTTGGTCACGCCGGGTATCGTCGGCGGCTTTGTCGAGCGTGATCCCAAATTCAAGTTCTCATATTGGGCCGGCGACGGTACCGCCGGGCTCGAGGTTGCAACATCGGGCGAGCGCTTCCAGTACATCGCGACGACGCGTCAGTACCGTCTGCGCCGGCCCAGTCCACCCGTCGCGTTGATCCAAGGGCAGTTCACCGCGAGCGCCGGTGAGATTGTCGTGATGGCGTTCAAAGACTCGACGCGCGTGGTGCGCACGTTCGGCGGACCGTCGACGGGTGCGACCACGCAGCCATACACCTACGTCATGCGAGACACGGCGTCGTTGCTCGTGACGGCGGCCATGATGTTCGACCGACGGGGCCGAACTTACAATGGCCAGCCGATTCCCGCCGACCAGACGGCATCGGGGCCGGGGGTCACAACGAGCTTCACGTCGGCATTTCGTCCGGCAACGCGCGGGGACGGCGCGATCGAGCCGGCCATCGCCTGGCTCGAGTCGCAGCAGCAGTGTCGCGTCGCCGCCGACGCGGACCGCGATACGCCGTCGCGTGCGAACGATTCGCGATGGAGACGGACCGCCCCGCCGCGCGACGCACGTCCGGCGAGCGAGTGGCCTCGAGGACGGCCAACACCGTGGACCGCGCGACTGAGTCGTTAAGCCCAAAAACCGGTCACCCACTCGATCATGCCCGTGGGCGCGAACACGAACACGTTCGTGCCTCGCATTCGTTCCTCGCCGCCGACGACCATAGCCCAATCGGCCAACATCATGCCCTGGCAGTGGCGCGCGCCGCCGCGTCGCTCGAGCCGAACGCCCGGCATGAAACGCTGCGACGCGCCAGCATGCGCAATGAGGTCGTCGACCGACTCGATTGCCGAGTACTGATCCCGGAATTGCACGTCGGGACTGGCGATGCGACGGAGCATTGCGGCCCGCTTCGTCTCGTCCGGCTCGGACCACGCGGCGAACCACGCATCGACCGCCTGATCCGCATCCGCATGCAGCTCGTTGGCGACAACGTTCGCAAACAACGAGAGCTGAAACCGCCAGCCTTGAACGTGCTCATCGCGGACCGCGGCTTCGGCAAACTCGTGTCGAAGGTCGACGATTGTGTCGCGCGCGCGCGACTCGAGCCGAATCGTGACGCGAGATGATCCCGGTGGCATCGGCGAACCAGTCACGTAGCCAAAGGTGAAGCTGATCTCCTCTGGCGAGCGAAGGGCGATCACCTCGCCCGATGCCTCGACGCCGTTCGGATAGCGAATGTAGACGCGTCCGCCGGGACGCGCATCAATGGTCGACCCCGCGCCCCACCACCGTGCCCAGCGATCGGGATCGGTGAAGTAGCGAAACACGAGATCGCGAGGGGCGTGAATCGTAATGCGCCGGTCGAGGCGGTGCTGCAAATCCGTTTCAACGATCATGAGGTGCGCCTCCTGCGGACGGTGGCGGAGAGTCTGCGCAAACGTGGAACCCGGCGACCGGGTCGCGGACCGCGACGCGTCGCCTCGAGCTCGGCCGCGATCTTCAGCTGCCAGAGGGCGTCGTTCCACATGGTCTCGAGCATTCGGGCGATGGGTCCCAACGCGGCGCGGTCGGCCTGGTAGAAGCGGTGGCGTCCATCTCGCCGGCAGGTGAGCAGCCCCGACTCGACGAGGGCGCGCAGCTGCAGCGAGACCGCGCCGAATGTGACATCGGGCATCGCGCGATGGATGTCGCCGGCCGAGAGCTCGTCACGCCAGACGAGCCGCAGAATCTCGCGGCGGCGGGGCGATGCGACGGCGGCAAGCGTGGAAGACCCGGTAGCCATGCTATATTATAGTTGAAACTAAAATAATGTGCAACGGCGGAGAAGCGGGTTCTCCGACCTCGCTTCGCGAGGTACCAGGATGGCGTATTGACTCCCCAGTCCGGACTATGTATAGTCGGGACATGGGAACCGTGCGTGATGACGATTTCAGTGCCGATCTGTTGCCCGGCACCCTGTACCTCATCGTGCTTCGAGCGCTCAACAGCGGGCCAATGCACGGCTACGCGATCGCCAAGCGCGTGAAGGAAGCGTCGCGAGATGTCCTCGACATCGAGGAGGGATCGCTCTATCCGGCTCTGAATCGGATGCTCGTGAAGGGCTGGCTCACCGCGGAATGGGGAACCTCCGAGAACAATCGGAAAGCGCGCTTTTATCGATTGACCACCGAGGGACGCAAGCAGCTCGAGCGAGAGACACAGCGGTTCGATCGAACCATGCGGGCGATCCGACTCGTCCTGCGGACGGTGTAGCGAGGGCATGACACATGGCCAACTGGCAAGAGCTCCTTCGCCGGATAAGTCATCTCACACGGCGATCTCGGTTTGACCGCGACCTGCACGCGGAGATGCAGTTTCATGTCGACGCGCGCGCCGACGAGCTGCAGGCCTTGGGCGTCTCACGCGCCGACGCACTCCGTCAGGCACGACGTGAGTTCGGCTCCGAGACTCGCCTCGCCGAAGTCACTCGGGAGGCGTGGCGGTTTCAGTGGATCGAGGACCTCGTCTCCGACGTCCGCTACGCATTGCGATCGTGTCGCCGCCGTCCGGGCTTTGCGTTTACCGTCGCTGTGTCGCTCGCGCTCGGGATCGGCGCCAATAGCGCGGTGTTCACCGCGGTCGACGCACTCCTATGGAAGCCGATTCCAGTGCGCGACCCCCACCGGCTCGCATTCGTGTCGATGGACCGTGCGAGCGGCGATCGCCTCCAGTACGTGCCGCTCGAGTATGTGAGGCAGCTTCGCCAGGTGGCCGTACTCGCCGACGTCGCCACCGAAACGAGTGATGGCCTCAGCTTTACCCTCGACGACCGTGCGGAGCGAGTCGTCGGCGCAGCGGTGTCTGCCGATTATTTCACGCTGCTCGGCGTCACGCCCGTGCTGGGCCAGGGCTTCAGTCCAGAGGTACGTGCCGGGGCATGGTCGGCCGAAGCAGTTCTGTCATACCATTTCTGGAAACGTCGATTCGGCGGCGATCCAACTGTCATTGGCCGCAAGATCCGGCTCAACTCATATCCATTCACCGTGGTTGGAGTCTCGCCGCGCGGCTTCCTCGGTGTCGTTCAGGGGATGGATCCCGAAGTTCGCATTCCTGTTCTCCCGGAGGGGGGCGAGCTTGCGCAGATCAACCTGGCCAGCGGGTCCGGGACGAGTCCGACGCTCGCGATCGCCCGACTAGACCGCGGTGTCACGATGGCGGCGGCCGAGGCAATGCTCAACAGCCGACTGCCGCAATTCATTCACACGACGTCCAATCCACGGGTGAGTCGCGATCCGTGGACGCGCGTTCGCTTGCTGCCTGGTGCACGAGGGCTGACCGGCAACCTCGACCAATTCTATACACCGCTGCTCGTGTTGCTTGCGCTCGCGGCGATGGTACTGCTTGTCACCTGCGCGAACGTCGCCAGCATGCTGCTCGCGCGCGCCGACGCGAGACGGCGCGAGCTGTCGATTCGCGCCGCGATTGGTGCCGGCCGTGCGCGCCTCGTACGTCAGTTGCTTGCGGAGAGTGGGCTACTGGCACTCATCGGGGGCGCGCTCGCCGTGCCGTTCGCGTATGCAACCGTCCAGGTTTTGCCCGGGTTTCTTCCGCGCGGACACCTCGCTCTCACGGTCGATCTCCGCCCGGACGCTCGGGTGATCGCTTTCACGGCAGGGGTGGCGCTGCTCACGGGTGTTTTCATCGGCGTCATGCCGGCGATTCAGGCGACGCGCGATGATGTCATCGCGGCACTCAAGGCGGATACAGCGGCATCGGTCGGCGGGCCACGAGGCACGCTGATACGGCGAACGCTCGTCGCCGCGGAAGTCGCGTTCTCCCTGGTCATGCTCGTGTTGTCGGGACTGTTCGTCCGCTCGCTCTCCGAGCTGCGTCCGTCTGACTATTCCGGGCGCACCGATCGCGTGTTGTTGTTCACGATGAAGCCGCAGGGCGAGCTCTATCGAGCCGATCGAGTACGCCAGCTCGTCCGCGAGCTGGTGCGTCGCGTGAGCAGCATTCCTGGTGTGCAGGCGGTCGCATTGGCCGAGACAGGACCGCTAGCGAGCCGGCGGGCGACGATGCGTGTTCTGCGAAGCAATCGTGACACCATCATCGCCAACGCCGACGACGTGACGCCAGGATTCTTCGACGCGGTCGGCATGCGGTTCATCGCCGGCCGTGACTTCAACGACACGGATTCACCGACGGCGCCTCGCGTCGCGATCATCAACGCGACGCTCGCGCACCAACTCTTTGCCGACGATCAGCCGCTCGGACGGACGATCGAGCTGCCCGCGGGCCGGACGACGCTTCGATGCGAGATCATCGGTGTCGTCGCCGACGTCCACTATCACGATCTGCACATCGCGCCGGCACCAACGATCTGGCAGACGTATCAGAGCGGCGCGCCGTACATGCCGACGCTGCACGTACGGACGACGGGCGGAAACACCGGCACCATGCTCGGCGCGATAAAGCGCGAGTTTGACGCGATCGATCAGGGTTTTCCGGTGTTCGACATCAATTCGCTCGCGACGCGTATCGAGAGCGCGCTTGCACGCGAACGGATGGTGGGCGCGCTGTCGGCCGCGTTCGGCGTGCTCGCTTTATTTCTCGCGGCGGTTGGGCTATACAGCGTGCTCGCGCACTCGGTGGCACGTCGCACCCGCGAAATCGGTCTGCGAATGGCGCTCGGCTCCAGTGTCTCCGCGGTGCTCTGGCTCGTGGCGAAAGAGGCAACTCAACTCGTCATCGTCGGCACATGTATCGGCGTCGTTTTCGCGCTGGCCGCCGGCCGAGTGACCGCGCGGCTATTCGCTGGTGTGTCGGCGGGCGATGTGGCGACGCTGGGCCTCGCCGCCGGCGTGATGATGGTGATCGCCGGTGTGGCCGTTTCGATTCCGGCCTTCCGGGCGTCGCGCATCGATCCACTCACCGCGCTCAGGGCCGATTGATCTATCCCTTCACGAGGAACCAGCTCTCGAACACACCGCCGCTGAGCGTCAGCCCGACAACCGCGGTCGTTCCGACAATTCCAATCAACGTCGCCGAGAATTGCCGGTCCTTGGTGTCGAGGAGCGTACCCATGTGCAACCGGATCAGCACACGTCCGTTGCGCATCATGGCCTTGAAGCCGTTCTGGCTGACGAGTGGAGTCCAAGTGATCGTCTGCGGCGTCGCTCTGAGCGCTCCGAAGACCGAGACGATCGGAAGCGGTGTGTCGGGCGCGCCGGCGACGTTCGTCGAATCGGGCTGGAACCATACCTCCCACAGGCTCGGCAACTTGTCCTGTTGAGCGGCGTTCATAGATCGTGAAAGAGTAACTTGTAATCCGCCCTGGAGGAGCAGCGTCGCCGCGGAAACCGTCATGGTCTGATCGTGCGGCCAGCTGACCTTCTTGATCAGTCCCCAATCCTGGTCGACTTCGCCGGCGGGCCCCTGCGGTCCTTGAGGTCCCTGGGGACCGGTTGCGCCCTGAATTCCTTGAATCCCCTGGGGCCCGGCCGGCCCTGCCGGGCCGGCGGGACCGGTATCGCCCTTGTCGCCTTTCGCTCCCGCGGCTCCGGTGGCGCCGGCAGGACCCGGAATTCCTTGTTGTCCTTGTTGACCTTGCGGGCCGATCGCACCAGCGGGACCCTGCGCGCCGATCGCGCCCGTGTCGCCTTTCACGCCGGGAGGACCGATCGGTCCAATATCACCGGCTGGGCCCCGTGGTCCGACATCGCCCGTGTCGCCCTTGGAACCCGGCGGTCCGGCTACGCCCGTTGCGCCCGGGGCACCCGTCGCGCCGACAGGGCCCGCAGGACCAACGGCCCCCTGATCGCCCTTTGGACCAATCGCGCCAACATCACCCTTTGGACCTGGATCGCCTTGATCACCTTTCGGTCCTTGAGGTCCCGCCGGTCCAACGCCTGCCGGACCCATTGGGCCGACGGGGCCAGCGGGGCCTTCGGGTCCCGACGGGCCCTGAATGCCTGTAGCTCCCGCCAGGCCGGTTGGACCGACCGGGCCTGGTTCGCCTTGAGGGCCCTGCGGCCCAGGCGGGCCCGCGGGTCCAGTCGCCCCGGTCTGCCCGGCCGGACCCGTCGGCCCCGGCGGCCCGGCTGGACCCGTAGGGCCGGCCGGTCCCGGTGTGCCTGTTGCCTCGATGGCCGCGCCGTCGAAGTGCCAACGCCCTTCGGAATCTTGAATATGATTTCCGGAATGCGTATGCGTCCCGACGGCGACGAACAACGTGTCGTCCTGGGCGAGCGTGAGGTTGCTGCCGGACCGTGTCACCGTCGCAATGACGAGACGATCGGGGTCGCCCGGCAGGGGGGCGGTGCCGATCTCGGTGTGCGTCTCGAGCGTGATCACCGTCGGCAGGCCGTTGAAGCGGAGACTCTGCTTGTCTCCGTGGACGCCGCGCAGAATGACGGCGATCGATCCGTCGGGGCCGGCGGGTACGGCGACAGAAACCGGCGAGTCGATCGCGAGACGTTCGCCGCCCGGCGCAAACGCGACGCCCGGTGTGACGTCCACCGACGTTCCATTCAGCGAGGTGCGAAGCCCCCACGCGATCCGGCCGAGGCCCAGTGCGTTACGAACGTCGAGCACCGACTCGCGGAGGCGGTCCTGCAAGTGCTGCAGATGCTCCGCGGTGACGCGGAGACCATCGACGAATTGCGTGCGGGCATCGTCAGCCATGACAGCCTCTCTTCGGCGACATTGAGTGTTCCAGCCTACTTGGTTGCGACGACGTCGACGGCGCTCACCTTCACGCTTCCCGTCATCCGACTGGTGAAACGCAGCGTGATCGACTTGGCACCGCCGGTGTTCGTCGGCGCGAAAGACGCGTGGCTCGTCCCGCTGCTGACGCCCGGCGCGATCCACGCGGCCGACAGACCTTTCGGCGTCGGAGTGACGTTGATTTGAGAAGTCTCATGACCGGCAACCGTGACGACGAGCGGCGCGACCGGCACGGTCGGCGGCGCCTTCCCGACGACACGAACGCGCGCGCCAAGCGTGGAGCCGTTGACGATCACGTTCGGGAGCTCGTGCCACGGTCCGTTCGCCGCGCCCCGCCTCATTGGAATGGTCTCCGACGCATTCGCGAAGCTCCCAAGGCTCCAGGATGCGTTTCCACGTCCGACGACGATCACAACCCAGTAGGTCAGCGTGTGGTCGAGCTTCACCGGTTTCGCCATCGAGAACGTCGTCCAGACGTCTCCGGCATCGGGCGCGGCCGACGCGAGGTCGACCGGCTTGGAGGTTCCGCCGTCGACAGGCTTCGTCGGATTGTCGTCCGTGCCCTGATAGAGGACCGCGCGCACTTCGGCACCGTCGACGCCGGCGTTGAGCGGTAAACGAATTCCCGAGAGCTCCGCGAACGGCAATGCCGCGTCGAGCCGCGCGGCGCCGGCGTGGTCGACATCGAGCATGAGATCGTACGCCGCGCCATCGCCACCCGACTGCAGCGCTCTGGGCGGACCGATTGGTTGAAGGATTCTTTCCGGCGGCACCGTCCCGATGATCGTAAACCGTACTTCCTGCACCGCGACCACCCACGACGGCAGCGGCAGCACAATGTCGTACTGGCCTTCCTCCGGCAGAGTGAGCGCCGTCTCTTCGCTGTCACCGAACGCAACGCGAGCGAGATACGCGATGTCGACGGCCTCCTGCGTGAGCGACAGCAGTCCGGGAATTCGTGACGACAACACGATGTTGGCGTCGAACGCCGTCATGTCGTGCGGGTCACCGCTCAACGCGGCCAGCACGTTCGTGAGCTCGACGATCTGATGCGTCGTGGAATCCCAGCCACGTGTGTTGGGTTGCGCTACTCCGGGCGCAGTCCACGCGGGCGGGCCCCCATTCACGCGGATGTCGAGATCCGACGGAAGGTCGGGAAACTGCAGGAAGAGCGCATTGGCGATCACGTCGAGCGCAGCGGTGGTCTTCACCTTCAGCTTCACGCGTTCGGTCCGCGTCTCGAACGTGTTCTGCTCGGCGGATCGGATGGCGAGCGAGTCGATGTCCGTGGCCTCGCAATCCTCCTCGTACAGATTCTTGGTGTCGTCGAATGCGTCGCCGCGGAAGGATCGCAGGTAGCAGATGATCATCGACCTTTCCAGCACAGTGGGATCCGAAGCTTGGAATTCACGTGACTTGAAGTCGCGG
>JADMIO010928566.1_pt1 | contig 71794 bp, 45 predicted proteins | sample 8958161 | NCBI WGS metagenome assembly JADMIO01 (sample SAMN16585339, study PRJNA669376) | soil metagenome | isolation source: Crop rotation soil | place: USA: Cullars Rotation, Alabama | collected 2011 | reverse complement strand
GCCTCGGATCTCCCGCCAATTGTTCAACTGCAAACCATTCGTGGCAAGCTTCGCTATAGCTTGACTGACAGGATGGCTGGAATGTTGCGCCAGAGACGATGCCAAAGCTGCGAGCTGCTGGCCATTTGTTTCTGCGCTCTTGCCGCTTACCTCTGCGGTGGAAGTAGAAGAAGCAATGAGAGGGCCGTCCGAGCTCTCCCAGACCATCTTTGCCTCGGGCTTTCCCCAGGTTAAGGTTCCGGTCTTGTCAAACAGCACTGCTGTAATAGTGCCGGCTTTTTCAAGCGCCACTCCGTCGCGAATCAAAATACCACGCTGAGCCGCGGCGTTTGCGCTGGCCATGAGAGCTGCCGGCGTTGCCAGGCCCATCGCGCAGGGGCATGCAATGATGAGCACCGCAGCGGGAATAATGAATGCCGCAGCCAGCAAACCGGCGGGAGGATGTGATGTCCAAAGAAATTGTGCCAGCCAGGCGTGGACCTGTCTGGCGGCATCAGGAGCCAACCCCCAAAACAGACCTGCCGCAACTGCAATGGTCACAATGATTGGAACAAAAACGTTACTCACCTGGTCTCCCAGCCGCTGAATATTGGCTCGACTGCTCTGCGCCCTTTGCACAGCAGCGATGATATGAGACAACGCAGTGTCTTCCCCAATCGCGGTTACTCTCATTACCAACCGTCCATTCAGATTAAGAGTTCCTCCATATACCGCATCATTGGTTTTCTTATCCAGGGGAACGGATTCGCCAGTCAGCATTGCTTCATCCACGGAGGAATCTCCTTCGACAACCACTCCGTCCGTCGGCACGCGATCTCCTGGGCGCAGGACCACAAAATCCCCATTATTGAGTTCAGACACCGGCACATCCAGTTCAGTGCCATCTTGGTTGCGTCGGCGCGCGCGCTCCGGAGAAAGATTGAGGAGCGTTCGCAATGCGCTCGATGCTCGAGAACTGACCCGAGATTCAAGCCAATGCCCGGTGCTGACCAGGCCGATGATGGCAGCAGCTTCCATGAAGTAAAGATGCGTGCTGGTGCCGGCAAATATTGCCCAGGCGCTGTAAAGAAACGCAGTCGTCGAACCGAGCGCCACCAGCGTGTCCATATTGGCGCTTTTGATTTTAAGTTGGTTCCATGCGCCACGATAAAAAGGGCCCCCGGCAAAGATTTGCACCACCGCCGCCAGGATGAATGAAAACCAGCGGAACCAAGGCGTTGCGCCAAGTTGCAAACCCCATTCACCAATCATCAGGACCAGGGTGCCGAGCAAGGCCACCCATAAGGTCATTCGCCAACTGTTTTGCGCATGCTCGTGATGATCATGCGTGTCCAGGGCCTTCGCGCCAAATCCGGCTTTCTCGACCGCTCGGATGAGTTCGGCGGCATTCTGTTCGGTTCCCGTTTCCCATCTGACAGAAGCCTTACCGGCATCGAGATTTACTGTGGCACTGCGGACGCCATTCACCTTCTGGAGGGCTTCAGTCACATGCCGCGCGCAGTTGCCGCACGTCATGCCATCAACGGCAAGTTCCGTTACGGGTTGGCTCGCTCGAGGTGCGTCCTGTTCAATCGTTTCGTGGCTTGGCATAATAGTCTCACCCCAACCACGACAGCATACAGGAAGGTTGCCTAATCGTCATCCCATCACAGCCGCAAATCGCAGCCCTCGGGTGCTGACCCGCAGCTCCTGAAAGTGAAACACTTCCATGACTGCTTCGTATATCAGGGCGCCGGTCAAGATCACATCTGCACGATTAGGCGGAAGGCCCACGATCTGCTCGCGTTGTTTCAAGGGTAGAGCCCAAAGATGCCTGACGTGCCATCGGACTCGTTCGCGACTGAGGTGCGTGGACTCGATGCGTTCCCGATCGTATCCCTCCATATGTGCTTCCATGCGCGCGAGAATCGCGGCTGTGCCCCCGGTCCCCACGAGGCTCGGAGCCGATTTGTCTCCATCGCCCTGCACTCGCATGCTCGCTTCAAGTCCCGGATGAACTTCCTTTTTTAAAAACGTTTTAACCCAATTCCGCATGGTCCTGAACTCTTCCACCCGGGGAGGATCACTGTGCGGAAAAGTTTCCAACAATCGCACACTGCCAACCGGAAAACTGGCGCTGAAAAATTTATGACGCTGCCTGCCCAGAATAAATTCGGTACTACCACCGCCCACGTCCAGTAAGAGCACACTCTGTTTTTCCAAAGCAGGATCCGTGGTGATACCTTGAAAAACCAAATCTGCTTCTTGTTCCCCGGACAGAATCTCCACCTTCAAGCCCGTGGCTTTTTTGATGGCATTGGTTAATTGGGGGGCATTCGCGGCATCACGGACTGCGCTGGTTGCCACAATGCGCACCGCAATCGCTTTGTGTTTTCGCGCCGCGGCTGCAAACTCACTCACGGCCTGAGATGTTTGCAGGATCGCCCCCGGTTGAAGCTCATGACTTCGGTAAAAACCTTTGCCCAGGCGAGTCTGTTTGCTGCCTTCCCAGACAGGCACCACCTTGCGCTTGCCGACGTCCGCTACCAAAAGCTTGACGGAGTTTGTTCCTACGTCAATGACAGCGCGGCGAACCAGTTCCATCGCGGTATAACCAATCAAAATTTTGGCCGGTAACCAAGGTAAAAGGAGATCGCGAGCCCAGCCCTGATGCGGTGACGTCAGAGCGGCGTGAACGCCGCGCGACGGTCTTTTGCTGCTTGGGATTCTGGTGCTATCACTTTAAACTTTTAGACCATGTTCACAGGTATCGTCGAAGAAACTGGAACCGTTGAGCAAATCAAACGGGGTGGGAATTCGATTGAACTCGTCATCCAGGTCAGAAAATGTGCGCCAGGGTTGAAGGTCGGAGATAGTCTGGCGGTGAATGGTTGTTGCCTTACCGTGTGCAAATTGCTCCCTCGCGGGAAAGGCAAGTTAGCGCATTTTGACCTGCTAACAGAAACGTGGAATCGCACGAACTTGCAATTCTCCAGCCCTGGCCGAAGCGTCAATCTGGAGCGCTCGTTACCGGCCAATGGCCGTCTCGGAGGCCATTTTGTGACAGGCCATATCGATGGGCTTGGAAAGATCCATCGTTTGGAGCTGGTGGGAAACGATCATGTCCTCGAGATTACGCTTCCTAAAACATTGATGCGATACGTTATCCAGAAAGGATCGATTGCAGTCGATGGAATCAGTTTGACTGTGGCAGAGGTTGAGAAAACGCGATTTCGGATTTGGATTATACCGCACACTTATCGCATCACCGCCTTTAGTGAGCGCAAGGCGGGTGATATGGTCAACATCGAGGTCGATCTTCTTGGCAAGTACGTCGAGCGATTTGTCAGTTGTTCTTCGGTTGCGGATTGAACATCGGTTTCGCTTCTTTGACCATAGATGCGGGAGCAATCTCGCTCACGCGACCGGCCGATACATAAGCCTTCTTTCCCGACGCATCGGTGAAGACATATCTTTCGCCTTGTAACTTCGGTTTACTGGTGGTGCTAATCCGCCTCCCATTGTCCAGTGTGATGACGTATTGATGCGCGCAACCGCACAAGGTGAAGGTGGCTAACAGAATCAGTATTATTGCTGGATATCTGTTCATACAGCTTTATTGGTGGCCGAAGTGTGCCTTTTCAGACGTGATAAGGCAATCCTGAGAAAGTCCAAAGTTGAATGTTGGACCGTGCGCCCCAACACGAACACCGCACAACAGGCTCCCTAAGGGTTGGCTTGGATTATGCTATTAGCCCCTGTATATGGATACTTGCCCAGTCTGCAAAACACATATTTTGGTGGTGGATGATGAACCTCTTGTCTGTGAAACCGTGCGAATGATTTTACAAATGGATGGTCATGAAGTGGACAGCGCGAACAGCGGCGCTCAAGCTCTCGATCTTTTCAAACCTGGCAAGTTCGATGTGATTATTACTGATTTTTTTATGCCAGCCATGACCGGCGACCGGCTGGCGGCTGCGATCAAATCATTAGCGCCGGCACAACGTGTCATGATGCTCACTGCTTATGCGGAGAAAGTCCAACGTGAACGGAGTCTTACGGTGATTGATATACTCGTGGGCAAGCCATTCGATGTGGAAGCACTACGGGAAGGAATTGCGAAATGCCTTTCCAATCAGATCGAGCCACCCGCCTCGCAGAACTAATCGTCAGATTATCCAAAGCAGAGAGCGGAAGTTCTAACCATTACTTCCGCAGGATCACTTCATAAACTTCAACGCAGCCATGACGGTGGGATCGTCATCGCGTCCGACATTCACAATTTCAGAGATATGACTTTGCCGCGGAATGAAAACCAGTTCAGATTTGACACCTGCTTTTTGCAAAGCCCTGTGGAACTGGCGAGCCTGTAGGGGCAAACTTAAGTAATCCCATTGGCAAAAGGTCACGAGAAAAGGGGGCGCATCGGGTTTTACATGGAACAGAGGAGATGCCTTCCGCCGGACCTCTGGATCTCTTCCAAACACGGATTCCTGGGACTCGCCCAAAGTCAGATTGTAAACGCCGCTAAGGGCAAGCACTCCATGGATAAGTTTCGGGGAAAGCTGGTAAGTTGCCAAATAACTTTCATCCAGGGTTAACAATGCCGCCAGGTGCCCTCCTGCGGAATGTCCGGCGACATAGATCCGGTTGGTGTCGCCGCCGTACTCCGAAATGTGTTTCACGGTCCAGGCAAACGCCGCGGCAACATCCTCGATCTGCGCGGGGTGAGGATGTTTGGGCGCAAGCCGATAGCTGGGAATGACTGTGACAAATCCCGCGCGCGCGTAACGATTTCCAAGCGCTCCGTACAAGGAGCGGTCACCGCTTTTCCAGGAACCGCCATGAATGAAAAACAGGACTGGCACATTGGTGTCTCCTTTTCGATTATAGATATCGAGTTTGTGTTTGCCGCTGTCTTCTTCAGCGCCTTCAGCATAGACCAGGTTTTTGGTCGCAACGACGTCCTCACTGAGGGCTGCGGAGGGAAGGCGAGATTCAGCAGCGCTGGGTCTTTTAAGGTAAACCGGGTTTGAAAAAATCCAGGGACGATCCTCGCCGACCAGACTAAGCCAGGCCTCGAGCCGATAGGCCCCCGGTTCTTTAGCCTGGAAAGTCAGGTTGGTCCCTGTTGTTTCCTGAACGACCGTTCCCTTACATATCAGACGGAGTTTCGCAGGCAGTGGTGTAATACCTGTAAGCCGGGTGGTTCCGACCATGGGCGCTGTATCACCCATGCCGAACACTCCAAGGTTATTCATCGCACCAAAAACGAAACCGTCTGGATTGCAAAGCCAGTCGTGCGCCACAAAAACGTGGCCATTTGTCAGTGCGTCACGGAGGGATGTTTCGGTCATTTCCTGCGCGAGGATATGTGTCACCAGATTCCGAAAGCTGACTTCATGGGTATCAATGGCCGCTTGTTGGAAGAGCGGCATGGAATGTTGTTCATTGACTCCAATACCTGTTAGCGCTCTTTCATCGAGTTCTTGATCCCATTTGGCAAAGATCTCTTTCGTGTAGACCGGTGGTCCGGCAAAAAACTCATCGGGGAATGCTCGGACATTTGTCAGGAGTTTCTCCCTGATTTTCTTTTCTGACGCGCTCGCACCCGTTTGGTCTAATTTCGCACCTGCGCTGGTGTTACAGATTTCCAGCCCAGTGAGCATTTTGTTGGTCCAATCTGAATGCTGTTCCATCCGGTGTAAGAACTGCAAACCACAGCCGTTCAGCCCCGCATCCGCAAATCTCATGGAATTGTCACTGGCTTCGGTCCCCATAATAAAAAGAACTTCATTGTGCAAACCATGCCATTTCGCTGCCCTGGAGCTGGCAGGAACGCTGAGGAACACGATCTGAATACCTGTTTTGCGAGCAAGAGCGGCAAGCTGATCTTGCGACATTTTTTCAAGCTCCTCGTCGATCGGAACAAACACAGCATGAAAGTCTGTATAAATACCATGGGCTGCAGCCGGGACCTTGCGTGAATGCTCAAAGCCAAGACGGGCTTCGTGCATCGCTTGCAAACCTTTCAGATCCATCCGCAGCGAAGGCGCGCTGTTGGTGCCGGTCTGTGCCTGGGCAGATGCAACCAGCACACATCCGATTGTTAGGATCCGAACTGGAAGCGTGATCGCCTCCCAAAGCCTCGCTGGCACAGCTCTAATCATATGAAAACGAACCGGAAACTGTTCTCAGAACAGGAGATCAGACGCCGATTGAAAGCTAAAGTTACGGAATAGAACAGAAATGACGAATGAAAAATACCGAGTGACAAAAGGAGCTCGAATGACGAAATCTGAAACGCGGGGCAATGACAATCAAGGCAAGCTTTTTTCGAATTTCGTCAGTCGAATTACGATATTCGTTTCATTGGTTATGAACTTATTTCGCGTGCATCCATTGATATTTTTTGTATTATAGCTGCCGACTGATGAATCGCGCAGCCTTGGATAAGTGGTTGGAGCGCGGGATCCTGGGTTTAGTGCTGGCGATCCTGACTTTTACACCTTTGGCGTTTGGAGGAAGGCCTCAATTGCCGGCGGGGTTCTTTTTGGATTTCTTTCTGATGGATCCCTTTCAACTGGCGCAATGGCTGATTCTGGGGGTCCTGCTTTTATGGGGTGTTCGCCTTTGGCTTAGTCCAAACGTGAAATTGCTTTGGCCACCGATCTGTTGGGCGGTTGTTGCGTTTGCGCTTTACGCCATCGTTCGCTACGCCACCGCGGACATAGAATATGTGGCCAGGCAGGAACTCGTTCGAGTTTTGGTGTATGCCTTCCTGTTTTTTACGGTCATTAACAATCTTCACCGGCAGGAATCTGTTCAAAACATCAGTCTGGCTATGATTTTTTTGGCGATGTTGATTTCCTTTTATGCGGTGTATCAGTTTCTGACGGATTCGACTCGGGTTTGGCACGTATATACCCAATACCTGCATCGCGCTTCGGGCACTTACATCTGCCCGAATCATTTTGGTGGCTTTCTCGAAATGTTGTTGCCGCTTGCGCTCGCCTTTTGCATCGCCGGCCGGGTGAAAGCAGTCACGAAGATTTTTCTGGCCTACGCAGCCTTCGTCATGCTGGCAGGGATCGCCGCGACTGTTTCGCGAGGAGCCTGGCTGGCGACAACACTTGCGTTATTATTGCTTTTTGCGGTGCTGCTGATGCATCGAAGCTATCGGTTGCCGGCGACGCTGATTTTGTTGCTGATCGTGGGCGCCGCAGTCGTGTTCATGCCGAGAAACTATTCCTTTCAAGCGCGCTACAGGAATTTGTGGGTCGAAGGGAAGATTGACGATGATCTTCGCTTTTTCATGTGGGAACCGGCCTATAAGGTTTGGCAGGAGAACTTGTGGTGGGGAGCGGGTCCGGCCCATTTCGACTACCGCTTCCGCCAGCATCGGCCTGAGATGGTGCAACTGCAGCCGGACAGGGTGCATAATGATTTTCTCAATGCGTTGGCGGATTGGGGAATAGCAGGCACTGCGATTATTGTTGGCGCTTTGGGGTTGCTGGGGGTCGGCATTGTCAAAACCTGGCGCGTCGCAAAGAATTCTGCGGACCTGGGAGGAAAACAGACTAGCAACAAATTCGCGTTTCTGCTGGGCGGGACCATTGGACTGGTTGCGATTCTTCTGCATTCAGCAGTGGATTTCAACATGCACATTCCTGCGAATGCAATGATCGCCGTAACTCTAATGGCTCTGCTCAGCAGCCATTTGAGATTCGCGACAGAGTCCTGGTGGTTTACCATGGGTACAGTCACAAAAACCCTGGCCAGCGCTCTTTTGCTTGCAGGTTTTATTTACCTGGGCCAACAAGGAGTCCGCGAGGCCAGAGAAAACTACTGGCTCGCTCGCGCAGCATTGATGCCCGATCCGTATTCTCCGGAGGAGGTTTCTGTTTTGGAAAAAGCTTTCGCCATCAACCCCCGAAATTTCGATGTCGCTTATAAGATTGGCGAAGCTTATCGGGTTCAAAGCCTTGATGGCCCGGAGAACTACAAAGAACTTGCCGCCAAGGCCATGCAATGGTTCGAGCGAGGCATGAAGCTCAACAAATGGGATGGGTACAACTTTTTGCGCTACGGTTGGTGCCTGGACTGGACCGGACGGCAGAGTGAATCTCAACCTTATTTTTCAAAGGCTGAAGAATTGGATCCGAACGGCTATTTTACGATGGCTTATATCGGATTGCACTTTATCGAGCTGAGTGATTTTGCTGCTGCCAAACCATGGTTGGAACGTTCGCTACGGCTGGATAGGCAGAACAATTCCATGGCACAACGATCTCTGGACGTAGTGAATCATCGATTATTGGAGAATGCGACCAATGACATTAGTGCAAAACTCAGCTTGTCCAAACCTGACCAGCCAGCAGTGACCCAGCCCGTGAATGAAGCTGCGCCCGTTCTGCCTCCTTGAAAGTACCTTCAGCCTGGCTTGGAGAAAAACTTTCGCTGCTTGTCAGAAATTTGCATCCCAAGCTTTTCCATTACTTGCAGCATATCCTCCCAGACGCGGCGTTTCTCCATCGGGCCCTGGTTCCGCAGGAGATAAGCCGGATGATATGTAGGCATTAGCGGTATATTGCGATAGCTCTGCCAGGTACCGCGCAAACGGGTAATCCCAATCGTCTTACCCAACAGCCCGTCCACGGCTGTGCCGCCCAGGGCAACGATGACCTTAGGCTGTATTAAGTCGATTTGCTCGTGCAGAAATGGGATGCAGGTTTGCATTTCTTCAGGCGTTGGCTTGCGGTTTCCTGTTGGTTGACCGGGTGTATCCGGCCGGCATTTCAGGATGTTGGCAATATATACGAGATCGCGACTCAGGCCCATTGTCTCGATGATTTTGGTCAACAATTGACCTGCCCTTCCGACAAATGGTTCCGCTTGAGCATCTTCATCTGCTCCAGGAGCCTCTCCCACAAACATCAGCTCCGAGTTAATATTGCCGACCCCAAATACAACGTTTTTGCGCGAGGCAACCAAGTGCGGGCATTTTACACAAACCATCACACGTTGGCGCAAATCCGCAAAAGCGGCGGCTTTCGCTGCCAGATCGAGAGCCTGGACATTGGGTTGAAGATTCTTTTCGGATTGGGACTCGAAAAGTGCTTCCTTAAGGCTGGGATTCTGGCTCGCGCCACGTTTCGGCCCCGAGCTAATAGGAGGGGATACAAATGGGGCAGTAGGCAACGAGTCGGCAGGTGGCGCATTTGGAGCAATCGGGGTTGGGCCATGTTTTTTCAAACCAATATTGGGAGCCGGTGTTTTCAACACCCGTATTAAATCCGTCGAAACAGAAACGAACTGAACACCACGCTCCTTCATATCCTGAAGATGCGAGATCACTGCGTCGAGGAGTTGTCCGTAAGCGTCTGCCATCCAACAGATCTAAACGGACTTCAGAAAAGGATCAATTCACTTCCGAGTTAGCCTCCAAGAGGAGTGCGTGGGCCAATATTTATAATTGAAGACCCGAGCGACTCAGAGAAGCTTTTGCGGAACTGTACTCATCGGCAACTGGGTGACAGTTGCATCAATGTGGAGACCCGGTTTGCAGGCGGGCGGGGACTATATCGAACCGGTTATTGTTATAGGCTCGACCGTACAGCAGCAAAGTTCCACAGGAAGTCACAGCAAGCACCAAGCCTGCGAGGAGCACTGTTGTCAGGGTCAGGGAGACGATGATTGTAATCAGGCTTGCGATGCACACGATGGACAAACCCAGGGCGGCAAAAACCACCCTGGCCTTCTGCCCGTCATTAGTCCCCGGTGAAATCTGGGCGATGGCCATAATCGGATGCGCGGAGAAGGCAACAATGAGAAACTTCACAACCGTCAAACCTGCAATGCCTGGACCTGGACTAAACTTGCCGAACAGAAGAAAACCAGCGACAAGGAGCAAGGGAAGGTAAAAAAGAAATCGTAGCAGATAAATTTTGAGCAGAAGGCGCATGAGTTCCCAAATATCGAGTGGATAGAGAGCGTAAAAAGGTTGTTGCAATCCGCCTCCTTGCGGGGAAGCAAACCCGCGCCATTTTCCAGCAAAGATACCCAGAAATAAAAACACCCAGATCAGCACCATCACTCCGGCAATCGATCCCGATAGTGCCGCAAACAGCCGGGAACCCACAACCAGCAGAAACAGAACAATGGCAAGACTTCGAAGGCCGCTGGTCCATCGAGGATTTCCTGCTAAAAGATAATCTGTGATCGCTCGTTCCCGTTCGCTAAGGAACCGCGAAGCAAAGCGCTCGACAAGTCCCAGGCGATCCCAGTCGAGGCCTGCCCGAAGTTCCCCGTCATGGATCCGCGCCGCCACTTCTGATGCCGGTTCGGTAAATTCGTCCACGACTTCTGGATAAACTGGAAAACCGGTACCAGGGTTCGCACCCATCCGGGACGCATGAGCGAAGATGGTTTCATTCAGGGAATATCCACGGCGTATGCGGCTGCAGGCCATCGGAAACAGCGCCAAAAGAAGAGCCGACAATACACAGGGCAGCAAATCGAACAGTGCACCCTGGCTTCGAGTGATACCCATCGCGTGAACCAGCCAGCCAACAGGAGGCACCCAGTAAGCAAATCGCGCGATCCATCCGGCGATGACCTGTTTATGAGGCAGGAAATAGAGAAGGCCAAAAGCTGACACCATAAAGAAAAGCGGCAAGTAGTAGTAAAACCTGCGCACCCGGAACACCAGCAGGCAAACAGAAAATGCCACCACGAAAAACCATTGGATGATTCCGAATGCAACGCCGGCAGCCAACGAGTAAATGCCCCCTCCTGTTTCAGAGCCAAGGGCATAGTAAAGCACGCTGAAATCAACGGCTGACCAAAGGGAACCGCGCAGAAAAGTTCGCCATTGCACTTTGAAAATGTCTGCGTCAGGGATGGGCAGGCAATTGAATACTCCCAAGGCCGGAGAGAAATACAGGCCGCCGCTCAGAAAAGAAACGCGAAGAAAGATCGAACCCAAATGCCAAAGCATGATGAGCGCGATCAATTCTTCTACTGAATGCTTTCGAACAATCAGCGTGAAACCGACGATGAAAAGAAAGAACAAACGACTCATCCATGGCCGCGTGTGCAAATTCTGCCGCCTCATCTTGCGAATCTGGCGATACTCCTTTCGAAGCTGCGGGGAGGACTTCAATGCCGTCCGAATCCGGGATCGGACCGCCCGCTCGAATGGTTTGTTCCGCAGCTTCACCCGGCCTCCTCTTCACGCAACTGGCGAAAAAGTTCATCGAGGGCGGAGGTATCGACCCGATCAGGCGCCCGGAGCGACTCCGTTGCTTCGAACGCCCGCACTTTGCCCCGATGAATGACACAGACACGATCAGAAAAACGTTCCGCTGCGTCCAGAATCTGGGTCGAATAAACGATCGTCTGTCCTTTCGCTGCCGCTTCGCGGGCATGCCGTTTGAAAGCATTCAAGCCATTAGGATCCATCCCCGAAGCAAACGGTTCATCGAGCAGCCATAATTCCGGATTAATTGCCAAAAGCGCTACCAGGGCTGCTTTGTATCTCTGTCCGCGGGAAAGTATAAAAAACGGAGCATTGGCCAGTGGTAACAAATCAAATTCGTCGAGGAGTTTCACCACCCGCTCCTCCAAAGAATTGTCGTCATCCTTGCCGTACAATCGAATCGCCATGCCGATATGTCTGAGAGGGGACCATTCCTCGAAGATAGCGGGAAAATCCGGCAGGAAAGAGAATCGGCGTCTGAGATCGATGCGTTTGCGTGTAAACGCTTCCCCGTCGTACAAAACCTCTCCCTCATCCACTGCAACCGTTCCTGCGAGACAACGGAGCAACGTCGTCTTACCGGCACCGTTTGGGCCCAGGAGCGCGACCACTTGCCCTGGCTCGATCGTTACTGAAACCTCATCCAACGCGCGCAAGGATTTATACTTTTTCAGGACTTTTTGTAGTTCGATTTTCATCAGGGCTGAGAGGAGAATAGCAATTAGGTGGAAGTTGAAAATGGAAAGTAGAGCGAGCGTCAAAAAATAATTCCGAAAGCGACGCGCACGCCCGTGCTGCGTAACATCACCCGCGGAGGATGAGAGTGAAGTGCCTGCGCAATTTGGCGGAAATGCTTTCGGCAACTGTTATAAACCGAAAACTCTACTCAAGTGGCCTCCCGATTATCCCCTGCAGAAGTTAAATCTCTCTAAGGCGAAAGGATTCGGTAGAAACGGGTCGTGAATCGAGAGGCGGTGGAATCCTCAAATTCGAACACCCCATCCCCTCGGTTTGCAGCCACGCCGATCAAGTCCCAATCCATCATGTTGGTCGATGCGGCAACGATGTGAATTTTGGCAAATGGAGTAGAGAATTGGATACGGATTTTGCCATTATTTTGTTTAACCAAACCTGTGAATTGTGTTTTCGCCGCGCCGATACCGCCATTTGATAAATTATCGATTACGTCCTGCGCAGTTTGGTTCAGGGTACGAGCAAGTTCGGAGTCAATTGGTTCAACCTGGACCTGCACTTGATTTTGGAACACCTCCAATTGATTAATAGCCGCTGTGGGATTACTGCGATCGACGGATGCAATTGCAGCGCTTAGCGTGGCAATGAGAGGGTGACTTCGAGACACATCCGATTGCACGGCCGCAACGAGCCTCTCCACAAGCTGTGCCGCGGTAATCACTTCAATAGCAATGGTATTTGTTGCCTTGGCAGCGCCGTCGCTGACAACCAGCGAAATAGAATTCGTCCCGACGGGTAAAACGACGATGGCTACGACCCCAGTGGCGACCGGGTTTATTGAACCCTCAGCCAGCCAGAGGTATTGCAATGGGTCACCATCGGAATCAAAGGAACGAGAGCCGTCGAGCACAACAACGGCGTTCGTGCCGTTTGGAGATAGCAGCAATGTACTCGTTGCGCTTGCGTCAGCCACTGGTGGATTATTGACACGAAGAATTGCCGGCGTGCTCGTGGCCGTACCCAGATCGTTCATAACGACAACGGTGTATGAACCCGCATCTTTTGTCTGCACAGACGAAATCACAAAACTGAAGTTGGTCGCGCCCGCGATGTTTGTTCCATTTTGTTGCCATTGGTAGCTAAGCGGCTGTGAGCCCATCACTTTCCAAGTCATTGTGACTTCCGAGCCCGCGGCGACGGATTGATCGGAAGGCGCCACAAGGATTGTGGGCGGAAGGCGCACCTTGAAAATAGTGCCAAAATTCATGTCACCACCTTGCAAGGTGACTCCTGCAAGTGAGCCATCACTAGCCAGGACCAGGCCGCCCTGCGGTTCTCGCCCATCTCCGGCCGTGTTCATGAAACGCCTCACAACCTGATACCCGCTACCGTCTTTGTTGAGCCTGAATATATTTCCAACATCGATGCCGCTGCTGCCTCCAACAGTTGTCCCGTAAAGAAAACCGTCGGGGGTTTCAAGGAGAACAGATCCAGGACCGAAACCATCGAAATCGGTGCTCAAAAAATTATGCAAAACCCTGAAACCGGTTCCATCACTCTTGATGGTGTAAACGGCCCCGCCTGATCCGGAGCCGCCGAAATTCGCAGCGCCATAGAGAGCGCCCTCACTGCCCTGCATTACTTGTCCTGGATACTCGCCAGTCGCAAAGGAAAAGCTATGCAAGACCGCATAACCACTGCCGTCTTTATTCAGCTTAAAAAGCGTGCCCGTATTATTAGTGCCACCGTTTGGTGTTGTTCCGTATAACGCACCGTCCTGTCCCTCAATCAGAGCCGTCAATGGGTTAGCGCCATCGACTGCAATCGCGGTGAAATCTCTCAGAACTACATAGCCACTGCCATCTTTTTGGAGCTTGAACACGACACCGTAACCGCCGGCCCCGCCGTCTCTGGTGGTTCCATACAAAGCCCCATCGCCACCTTCGAGCAAGCCGGCCCAAAGATCGTATGCTTCGCCGTTTTCAAAAGTAAAACTCCGCAAAATACCATAGTCATTTCCGTTCTTATTTATTTTGTAAACGGTGCCGAAACCTTTTGCGCCGCCCTTCTCCGTGGTGCCGTAAAGTATACCGTCGCGACCGTCGATCAACGCTCCCCGTGGAAACTGACCGTCGCCATCAGCGAAACTAAAGCTCTTTAAGACGGTGTAGCCGCTCCCGTCGTTATTGCAGGAAAAAATCGTGCCGAGGTCTTCGGCGCCGCCACTGCTTGTCGTGCCGTAAAGCTTTCCATCGCTCGCGCTTAGAACCGAGGCTTGAGGATATTCACCGTCTCCCCCATCTGGTGAAAAGGTATGCAAAACTCCAAATCCTGTTCCGTCGTTTGCTACTTTGAATACAGTTCCGGCCCGCCTAGACCCCCACATTTGAGCAGTTCCGTACAGTGTACGGTCATTCCCGGCCACCAACCCAAATGGTTTCGTTCCTCCAGGCCCTGGTGAGAAGGACCAGATGTCCTGGTAACCGGTCCCATCTTTATTGATTCTAAATAGTGTTCCCGAATCGTTCCCCAAGGTAAGCGTTGCTCCATAGGCAGCCCCGTAGAGCGTCCCGTCACTACCTTCGACCAGGGCAGAACGTGGTTCCTGGCCGCTCGTGGTGGTCAGTGAAAAACTTCGAAGGACGCGGTAAGCAGTACCATCTTTGTTCAATCTGAAAATGGTTCCTTCATTGGTAGCGCCGCCCCGAAGAGTTGTACCGTAGATGACGCCGTCGCTTCCCTCAAGCAACTCACCGATGGGCACCGCTCCATCACCGGGTGCCCCTGTGAAGGTACGCAACACCCCCAAGCCTGTGCCATTCTGACTGAGTTTATAAACAGTTCCAAGATTGTTTGAACCCCCGGAAGTCGAGGTTCCGTAAAGCGCCCCATCGCTGCTGGCTATTAACCCTCCAGGTTGGCGCGGTCCCTGACCCGTGGCAGAGAAACTCAGGAGCACCCTGTAACCGGTCCCATCTTTATTAATTTTGTAAACCGTGCCGACATCGTTGACGCCTCCTGCTTGTGTTGTACCGTACAGTGCGCCATCGCTTCCTTCCGCAACACGCGCAAATGGATAACCACCATCACCGTTATGATCTTTAAAACTGATTAAGGTGGTAAAATCACTGCCGTCTTTGGCAACTTTATATACTGAACCAACGTTGCTGCTGCCGCCTATGGTAGTCGTACCATATAGCGCCCCGTCACTGGCCTCGCGCAAGCGAGAGAGTTGGAGCCCATTGCCGTCCGAACCTGGAAAGCTATGTATTTCGATATAATCGCTGCCATCTTTGTTCAAGGAATAGATGGCTCCGAAACCGTTGGTTCCACCAGTTTCAGCCGTGCCGTATATTCGCCCGTCGCTGGCCTCGATCGGAGCTGTCGTTGGCGTTGTGGCAGAAAGCCCAGGAAAGCCAAATGATTTGATGCGCTGATAATTGGTCTGAGCTATTGCGCAGTCCATCGAGCAGCAACTGACCACGATTACAATGCAGCCAAGCACCCGGGTCACGGTATTCCTGGCTTGGGACAGCGTTCTTCCCCCAACGCAGATTCTCTCATTCGAAAAATATTTCATACCTCACAACTCGCGACAGGAATCTCCAGCAGAAGAATTCAATTCTTAAGCGATGCGCTAAGCTAAAGCTAAAAAACTTTCAAAGTAAAGAATTAGCGCTCACTGGGGGTGGGTAGGGACGACTTCCACGTACTTTCACGTCCTTCCAAATTTGCGTTTTGTCTTTTTCGGCTGGGCCGGGCTAAGTGGGATGTCCGTACCTACATGTATGGGTCATTTGGTAAGGAGAGCAGCAGGATTCAGGGCGGTGCCATGCCGGAACGTGCCGTCAGAGTTTCGATGGATATCATCGCTGGTCCACAGAATTTTGTCAGGACCGGCGGAGCGGATTTCGTAGCGGCCAGCACCGAGCGCATGAAAGAAAAGCGGAGTGCCCCAGCGATCGACAAGTTGTCCTTTTGAATTGAAGGCGATATGCGCATCAGGCAGAAAGCGTTCATGCGCCGAGTTTTTCCCTTTAAAAAAATCAGCCCAATCTTCATTGGCGCTGAGCGGACGATTGGCGGCGGATTTCAAAAGGAGCAGTGAGTTCTCCATCAGGTGCGACATAAGCGTGAGGTCGTTTTGCGGCGAGAGATTGGTTTTTGCGTAATCACGCAAAATGACTTCACCGACAAGTTGGGGCGACTGGTTTGGCGGGAGCCGGGAACCGGAAGAAGTTTCGGTCACCTGTATCTCAGGACCTTGAGCAGGCGGCTTGGTTTCAATTGCGACCTTGGTCCGATGTTGCAGAGTCCATATTCCCAGGCCAAGGGCTACAAGGAGAACAAAGAGAATGATCGCAGCACGCTTCACGCAAGGACGAAACCCAGCGGAGGTGTCGCGGAGTTCGGGTTCCAGAAATTTGCGATATTGGGCAGCACGTATGCCATGCTCCCGGCAGGAACCCCAAACCAACGAAGCAATTCTGCAAAATACAAATCCACCGGAGTGCTCGGCAACAAACGGCCACCGCGACCCACGTCGTCCGGACCGTCCAGCGTCAGATCAGGATAGGTCCCGAAAATCTTTCCACCATCCACTTTGCCACCGAAAACCAGAGCGTTCCCACCCCAGGCATGGTCAGTGCCATGGCCGTTTGAGCGGAGCGTGCGTCCGAAATCGGAAGAGGTGAAAGTGATTACATCATTTTGCAAATTGAGTATTTCGAGGGCCTGCTGATACGCGCCAATTGCGGTATCCAGCGTCGAAAGCATCCCGGCTTCCGTGTTGAGCAATTCCGCGTGGTGATCCCAGCCGCCATAGTTCACAAAGAAGGTTTGCCGGCGCAATCCTAACAGGGATCGAATCTTAATGGTCTGAACAACTGCCTTGAGAGTCATGGCTACATAATTGTCCGACGGAAACAGAGCATCGATAGCTGAGCCGAGTTGTGCAGTCGGGGAATCAAACTGAGCCTGAAAGAAAAGCTGGGCATCATCACTTTGTTTAGTGAGCCGGGCGAAGCTTTCGGTAAGGAGGTTTGTATAATGCTGCTCCAGGGTACCACGGAGAGCACTGTTTTTTACCTGAAGCGCGTTGCCATCCGCCCCTCCTGTATTCCCTTCAAACGAGAGGGCTGCGCCTGATGGAGTGATGACAAACTGCTGCGTCGTGTTGCCCACTTGAAACACATTATTGCCCCCAAGAGAAATACTCATCGAGGTGGCGCCACTGTTGTAGCTGCTCTGCAAAATATCCGCTGCGCGGCCCGCCCAACCGCTCAGTTGCGACATTCCTTGCGGCACAGCCGTCTGCCATTGCTCGACCTGGTCGCTGTGCGAGAAGAGCGCCTTTGGAACGGGAAGCGCCGCATCCTGTCCGTTTTCCCAATCATTAAACTGGGCTTTGGTAATAGGCTGAATTAACGTTCCAGCGTTCGCGAGAAAGGCGAGCCTCTTTTTGCCGGCGAAGGCCCCAGTGCCATTGGCCATTGCCTGTAAATTCGCGCAGGAGGGATGGAGTCCAAAATCGTTCACGGGGGCTGATAGTTGAAGCAAAGAACTTCGGTTGAGAGCCAAGCCACCCTCACTGCCGGATGGGCCCCGTGTCGCGGCATAGATATTATATCGCGTCTGTTCCCATGGAACCAGGAGGTTGAAAGAATCAATGCCTCCGCTAAGGAAAATGCAGACAAGCGCCTTATTATCAGGTGGAGTGCTTTGGGCGACGACACTATTGGCCAGGCGCAGGTTCAAGAGCGTATTGAGGATCGCTGAGGAACCCAGGGCAGCGCAATTAAACTGGCGCAGGAATTTGCGGCGATTGATAGGTTGCGATTTCATCTTTGAACGGCTCCTTCCGGGCATGAAACGGCCAGATAAACCGCTAGCCGCACCCGCATCAGCAGGTCGTACGAGGAAACTTGTTGCAGGGCCTTGATCACTTGATCTCGAGTGCCCGCACTCATGGACCCAGAGCAAAAGAGCAGGCTGACCTGGTCGGCAAGAGCGTCGGCATTGTTCGCCACCGGCAGCAAGTCGGCGTAATCAGGCGGAAAATTGTAAGCAGCCCATTGAATGAACCCTTGCTGTGTGATTTCCCAAAGCTTGTTCGGGAACGCGATGCTGGAATAACTGTCGGTGATCTGGAAAACAGGACCCACAAGGCCATATTGGGTCAGCAACCCTGGCGCCTGATAGCTGGGTTTGAAGAAATTAAAGACCGTCGGTGAATAGCCAGGCTCCTGAAACGCGGCAGAATTAAATTCGCCCCACGTCCACCAAAGAAGGTTTGTGTATTGGTTCATCCGGCCCACACGCGCAATCGCCATTGCTCGATGCACCGGTTCTTTCAATCGGCCAAACTCCGGAGCCCCCGCAGACCACCGAGCATCGCGGGCTTCCGGGTCGAGCAGGATCGCCCGGATTACAGCGCCCAGATCCCCACGCTTTCCGGCGTCATTGTTGGCAAATTTTGCAGCGGCGCGCGCAACATAGTTTGAAGAGGGATTGCTGGTGACCAGAAATTGAATGAGCTGGCGGGAAATGAAAGGAGGCGTGTTTGGATGGTCAAAGAGATTGTGCAAGGCGTCATCAACATCATGAATCCCGTTCTCCACCGTGGCCGCACGGGCAGGGATCACAAATCCATTATGAAGAGTTTTGCTACCGAAATCATGTTTCTCGGCCCACATTTGCATGGGTACGGTGCTGTCATCGTCGCTCCAGCCGCCATTTCCCCAGGTTTGTCCGCCAAACCAAAGCCCGGTGAACACGCGCGCAAATTCCGTGATCTCCCTGTTGCCATAAGTTGGAATTGGCTGCCCAAGTCCATCCAGTTGCCGGGTGCCATCCGGGTTCAGTTGCCAAAGGCCAATGCTGAAAAGCTGTTGCACCTCGCGGGCGAAGTTCTCATCCGGATACTGATTGATCTCCGGGCGTGCCTTCTGATTTCCGACGTGACTCAGATAACGCCCCATCACCGGGTGCAAGGAAACCGCCCGCAGGATATCGTAATAATTCCCAAAGGCGTTCCGGACGAAGATATCGTAGAAATCACTCATCGCGAGCGGTTTGTTCTCGAGATTCGGATCACGGCGTGAGGTAACCAGGATCTGGCTCAATGCGAACGCAACGCGCTGACGCAACTGGTCGGACCCGCCAATGGCCGCACGCGCAAAAGGCGTCGTGCAGTTATTGCCATTGATAAAATTATCCATCGAATTGTAGCTGTAAGTCAGGTCGGTGCGAGGGCCATCAAAGTCCGCGTAGATCTGTTCGATATACCGGCGATGCAATGTGGGAGGTTGATTGCTGATTTGATCGTTTATCCAGGCGGCAAAACCCATTTGTTGAACGCGGTCCAATTCAGTCGGGGTAGGCCCGAATGTGGCTTGCTGCAGGAAACGGGCGGCCTGCGCGCGACTCACAGTCCCTGTTCCTCCCCCGGGTCCTCCAAGCATTTGTTCGACAAATGCGGCATAATCGCCCGATATGGTTCCGGTCACTACTCCGTTGCTGTTGATATTCGGCACAGCCGCGTGAACGCTGTTGGCACGGAGAGGATCGCTACCCAGCACATTCTCTGCCCAATCAGGTACTCCATCGCCATCGCTGTCCTTATCATCGGTCGAAACTCGATAAAACTCCTTAGGAACTGCTTGGAAAAGATTTGTGAAACGAACACTGGATTGAGAGCCGCTTAGAAATGGCGCGCCAACGAACTGAGTCCAACCGGTCAGATTCGTGCTGATAAACAACCTCTGATCTTTCCCTGCAATAAATGGCCATGAAACAATGGCGTCGTTGGTTTGACGAACGAGCCCAACGGTCATCTTCGAATTCGGATCGAACGGATCGGTTCCCCATCTCGCTTCCTGTGCATTGGACGCGCCGTCGCCATCCGCGTCCCCATTAGGCGGCAGATTGAAGGCGCGATAACGGACTTCCCATGCGTCTGGCAAACCATTCCCATCGAGGTCCTGCCCAAACGGCCAGCCTACGCCGGCAAATTCCGGTTTGCTCGAGGCGAGCAGAGGATTCGACGAATTGGTCCGCTCGATGGAATCCTTGATCCCGTCGCCATCAGTGTCCGCAAGACGCGGATTGGTTCCTGCCAGGAATTCGTCCCGATTGCTCAGGCCATCACCGTCCGCATCCTGGGTCGCATCGGCTGCGGAAAACTTATTAAAACCATAGGCGTCTTCCCAGAGGTCGGGCATACCATCTTTGTCCGAATCTTTTGCGTTTGCGAAGGCTGGAAGAGATGCCAGCGGCGTTGGTGTGATGAAAAGGTGAACGCCTTGATGAGCGGTCATGCTGGCGAGATTGGTGACGCCGTTCAAATCCGTCCAGGCAGCGCTGCCGTTGTCGACGGATGCGGCAGCGGTGCAATTGGCAAACGAGCGGCTAAGCACAACTGTGTTGCTCGTTTGATTGCGAATTTCAAAGGTGACGTTCCATGAATTGCCTGAACCGCGCTGAGCAAACGTCCGAAATTGGAGTCGATCCGAAAGATCCGCAGGACCATACCCACTAAAACCCAGCGCGGATTTGAGATCGGGCACAGAACTGTAAACTGCGTCCCAAATCCAGTTGCCTGGGCTGCCTGGCGCGCTAAAACCGGTAGTGTAATCTGAATAAAAAAGATAGCTCAACGAGCCCTGATAATACCGAAGCTGCATGCCCAGGGTGCCCCAGGAACTGCCGGATGGGTTGCGCACTTCGAAACTGATAAGCTGATCCTCGTTCCAAATATTCGGGGCCAGCGCGCCAATGCTATGGTCCCAAACCAATTGAACATTCTCCAAATTCCATTCCCAACGTGATGGTGAACTGCGGAAGAACGGGACGTAACCAACGAACGTGGGGCTGTTGGTTGGATTGTAAGTCGGGTCGGTGCCACGAAGGATCTCGTCACGGTCATTCACTCCATCACCGTCGGTGTCAGCCAGCTTTGGATTGGTTGGAAAAATTCCGTAAACCTCCGCTCCATCGCTTAGTCCATCGCCATCCGTGTCGGGATTGAGCGGATCGGTTCCAAGGGAAACCTCCATACCGTCGCTCAACCCGTCACCATCCGTATCTGCTTTGTGCGGATCGGTGCCGTGCTGGTATTCCTGAAGATTCGTCAGGCCATCCCCGTCACTATCGGCGGCAGCAAGAGCCGCTGAACCCGGTTCCAGTGCATACTTCATTTCGTACCAGTCGGGAATACCGGAACCATCGGGATCGAGATCGAGATCGATAATCTGCACCGCATGAATGCCCACAGACCATCCGTCGAGATTGGTTAAAGTCATTGTCGCAGTGGGCGCATTCTGGTTGGTAAAACGAACGAAATTTCCTTTCTGATAATTTGTCAACCCAGGTTTGATCTCGACAAAGTTGGTTTGAGGCGCAGTCGTTATTGTTTCGAAGAAACGATCTGAAGCCGCGTCTGTTCCCAGGCGAACCCGGCCATGCTGGCCGTCGTAGGAACCGCCAACGTGGACGTAAATGTCATAGTGAGCGAACGGGATGTTACTCAACGTCAGTGTCAAAGGCGTCGGTTGGTAGGCACGAATGAAGCCATCCATCAATTTGCGATCCGATGAACCAATGTTGTGGCTGGCATCGCTGGCGTCACCAGTCCAATTGAATGTGAAATTGCTCAAGACGGCGCCGTCGCTGCGCACAACCTGTCCAGCCAGTGGAGATACCAGGTCGGCCTTGCTTCCTGCGGGGCGAGTCCAGGGCCTAATAGGCAGCGTCTCATTCCAACGTATTTGCGGCACCACGCCGGTCACCTCATTTGTTCCCAAATTTCCGTTCAGATCACTTTGGGAAACAAAATGAATGCCGATACCCCCGCGAAATACGGTGGGCACGCTTGCGGCGCTCATGGGATTGGTGCCGAGGCGGCGTTCGAGCGCGTCAGGCGCGCCATCACCGTCGCTGTCCACCAAAAGCGGATTGGACGGTGGTGTGCCGTTGACTTCGTCGCCATCGCTGATGCCATCTCCGTCCGTGTCTGCGACGAGGGGGTTAGTACCCAGGGCGCGTTCCATGCCATCGCTCAATCCATCTCCATCCGTGTCCGGATTGTTAGGATCGGTGGAGTTGACCCCTGCATTGTATTCCTGGAGAGCCGTGAGCCCATCCCCGTCCTTATCCGAGGCTGCATCGGTTGGATCGGAATCGCTCAGATGATTTTCTTCTTCCCACCAGCGCGGGAGCCCATCGCCATCCGCATCCTCGAGCGCGTTCGGGTAGGCTTCCAATCGCAGAAAATCGAATTGAATCCAAAAGGATGTGTTCGCAGCCGTGGGACCGACGCGAACGAATTCGATGGTATTCGGGCCGGCAGAGGCAGCAACTGCTGAAGCGTTGAAGTTCACCACGATACGCGTGTCTCGATCCACGCGGTTGGTGTAAAGTTGCGTGCCCGTTCCGGCGCTATTTTTGAAGCGCACAACTACGTCATGGTTGCCGAATCCTTCATCGCTTTGATTGATAGGCGACCCATACCATACACCGCCCCAAACCAGCTTGAAGCTGAGACGCAATCGAGAGAGGACGCCGGCCTGCGCAGCGGAAAGGAAAAAGTGTACGCGGTTGGTCTTGTCACCGTCGGTCAAGGCGCGTTCCCAAGCTATATCCGGCTCGTTGAAAGCAACTGGCAGGTTTGTGGTGAGTCCATTGAACCCAATCGGGTAGGTTCCGGCACAGTAAAAGTCGTCATCCGCCATTGGATTATTGGCTGCATTGTAGAGCGGGTCACCGGGAAGCCTCGTGACCTTGCCGGGACGCGGATCGTTTATAAAGTTTTCCTGAGAGAATTCATGGGTCGCATCGTAACCGGATTCCAGGGGATCATCCTCAACGCCTATCTGCCAAACGGTTTGGAACTGGCCATAAGCGGCGTGAGAAAATGCCAGGATCAAGGACGAAACAAACGCGGCTGTGAGGCTGAAACGAAACGAGACCCGGAAAAAGGAACGAAATAAAAGCCGAAAACGAGCAAAATAGCCCCGCTCGTGAATACTGCCCGTCATACAATCGGAGCATGAGCAGTTTCGTTGCCAAGGTCAACCAAAGACACCTGGCAGCGCCACAGATTTCCAAGCTGTAGCTTAGATTTAAATCCACTAATCCGGAAAAAATTGCAGATCTGGAAAATGAACATGAGCAAACAGAGAGAACAGAGATCTGAACACGGGACGCCCAGCCTTATAGGGGTATGAGGACTCCTCTGAGATCAACTGCTGATTCAGATCCTAACGGCTCTCCAAACCATCTCTGCTACCTCCCGTTTCCTCCTGTTCCTCTTCTGAATCTTCAGGCTAAGTGGCGAAACGATTCAGTCGCACGAGGGCGCCCGGTGTTTTTTCCTTCGCGGATAGTCATTGGCCTTAGGTGGTTTATGCTGTTACGATATGGAAGTTAAACGTCTTACGTTGGGACGTAATCCACTTAAAGCAAAAAAGAACGATGAGCGCTGTTGAGTCCGCGAAACCAGTCCATAAATCATCGCACAAGGGCTCTGCTTTGGCTGCGAACGTTCCTGTTTCACGCCGGCAAAGATTTCTTGATGCCTGCGCTTGCCGGCCATTGGATTATCCACCTGTTTGGCTCATGCGCCAAGCCGGCCGCGCCCTCCCCGAATACCGGGCGTTAAAGGAAAAATATTCTTTCCTGCAGTTGGTTCAAACGCCGGAATTGGCGGTTGAGGTCACCCTTCAACCCATCCGGCGATTCCAGTTCGATGCCGCCATTCTATTTTGCGATATTCTCGTTGTGGCTGAAGGATTGGGGCAAGGTTACCAATTTCGGGAACCCGGCGGCATTTCAATGGATTTCTTGCTCCAGAGCGCGTCAGATATCGAGCGCCTCGAAGTAAGTGCGGTCACCCAACGCTTGCAATATGTCGCCAAAGCCTTGTCCCTTGTAAAAGAATCGCTGGCAGGGCAAACGGCGTTGCTCGGGTTCGCGGGCTCCCCGTGGACACTTGCCAATTTCATGATGGAAGGCGGCGGAGTAAAAGAATACACGAAAGCCAAGGCATTGTTTTATTCAGATCGCGCCCTATTTTGTCTTTTGATGGAGAAGCTTACCCAGGCGATCTCTCGTTTTCTAAACATGCAAATTGAAGCAGGCGCGGACGCGTTGCAGATTTTCGATAGCCTGGGGGGCCTTCTGTCCGAGGGTGAGTTTATGGCTGCGTCGGGCCAATGGATGAAACAAACAGTCAACGCGCTGGATGGAAAGGTTCCGGTCATAGTTTTTTCCAAAGGCATTGGGAATTGGGGTGAGCTGGCCGGAATCGGAGCCAGGATTATTGGAGTGGATTCCAACGTGCGACTTGCCCATGTGCGGGACAAATTGCCAGGGAATGTGGCGATCCAGGGAAATCTTGATCCTTTACTTCTTAGCGCCGACCCCGCCTCAGTTGCTGCTGAGACAAGAAGAATCATTTCTGAAATGCGAGACAGGCCGGGCCACATTTTCAATTTAGGTCATGGAGTTCCTCCAACCGCGAAGCTCGAGAATATCCAGTGCCTGGTTGAAACAGTGCGTCATTTACTGCAACCCGCCGTTCCCGAATCGGAAGTTGAGCCATGAGCATGTTGAAGGTCGATTTGGATTTGGTTCAAAAGTACAACGTGGCTGGCCCACGGTACACTTCCTATCCTCCCGCAACCAAGTTCTCAGACGCACTCTCCTGGCCGGAATTGGCCGACCGGATTCTGGAGAATAATCGAACGGATCGCGACCTCTCGTTGTATTTTCATATTCCGTTCTGCGAGACCCTTTGCTGGTTCTGCGGCTGCACAACTGTCATTACCACCAACCACAACCAGGGTGAGACCTACATCGACTACCTTGAAAAGGAAATGGCGCAGACAGCAACGCTACTCAATACGCGCCGCAAGGTCGTTCAACTTCATTGGGGAGGCGGCTCGCCTACGTTTCTTGCTCCTGATGAGATTAGAAAACTGGGTCAAGCCATCCGTCGGCGGTTTACGTTTGCTGAAAACATCGAAGCGGGCGTTGAAATCGATCCACGCCGTCTCAAACGGGATCATGTTGCCGCGTTGCGAGAGGCCGGGTTTAACCGCGCGTCGTTTGGGGTGCAGGATTTTGATCCGAAAGTTCAGGAATCGGTGCACCGCATCCAGCCGCGTGACATGACGGAGAAAGCGCTAATCTGGGCGCGTGAACTGGGTTTCGATTCGATCAACTTTGATCTGATTTATGGGTTGCCGCATCAGACGGTGGAGTCTTTCAATCGCACCCTGGATATCGTGCTCGGGCTGAAGCCGGATCGGCTCGCGGTTTTCAGCTATGCGCACGTCCCCTGGGTGAAGCCAGCCCAAAAAATTCTCGAACAAAAGGTTTTGCCGACTCCCGACGTCAAACTGCAGTTGCTCAAGACCGTCATCGAGCGACTGACCGAAAACAATCAGTACGTGTACATCGGCATGGACCATTTCGCGCGGCCAGGCGATGAATTGGCTGTAGCCCAGCGACAAAAGGAGTTACAGCGCAATTTCCAGGGTTACAGCACGCGGGGCGGCGCGGACATTTATTCTTTCGGCATGTCAGCCATTTCCCAAATCCCCGATGCTTATTGGCAGAACGAGAAGGAACTGCCGAAGTACTTTTCGGAGCTCGAAGCGGGTAAAGCGCCTTTGGCCCGTGGTTACCTCATGAGCGGGGAAGATAAACTCCGGCGCGAAGTGATTATGCGTGTGATGTGCGATCTTTCGTTGGATTACTCTACGATGTCGCAACGTCTGGGCGTGAATTTTGAATCCCATTTCGAACGGGAAATCGAGTCGCTCGCTCCGCTGGAAGCTGATGGCCTTGTGCGCCGTTCCACCAGCGGTATCGAAGTGACGGACACCGGCCGGCTTTTCATTCGCAACGTTGCCATGTGCTTCGATAGCACACTGGCGCCGGTTGGTGAGCGCAAACATTCGCGAACGATTTGACCATACCTCGGGATGAACCCTGTCGGAATCATCGGTGGAGGCATTACAGGCCTGACAGCGGCATTTTACTTGCGACGAAAGAGCGTTCCCGTGGTTGTCTATGAGGCCAACGGTCGCGTCGGCGGTGTCATTCAGTCCATGCGACAGGATGGGTACCTCGCTGAATTTGGGCCCAACACAATCCTCGACAGCTCTCCAAAGATTAGCGCACTGGTTCGCGATGCCGGGCTGGAAAATGAACGTGTCGATTCCGATCCAAAGGCCGAAGCCCGTTACGTTGCGCGTTACCGCCGCCCGATTCGTATGCCACGTTCGCCTTTGGGCTTTTTTTTGACAGACCTCTTTACCGCCAAAGCCAAGCTGGCCATTCTGCGCGAACCATTCGTCCCGCGACGGCAGGATGGCAAAGAGGAAAGCATCGGCGAATTTGTTGAGCGTCGGCTTGGGAAGGAGTTTCTCGAGCACGCGATTGATGCTTTGGTCGCCGGCGTGTACGCAGGCGACCCTTACAAGCTTTCTGTGACGCAAGCTTTCCCCCGGCTCGCGAAGCTCGAAGCCGATTACGGTTCGCTAATCAAAGGGCAGATCCTCGGCGCGCGCGAGCGGCGGAAACGGGAAGAGGTCTCTAAAGATCGCGCGCCGAAATTTTCTTTCGATGAAGGTCTGCAAACTTTGACTGAAAAACTTAAGGAAAACCTGGGGCAAGTGGTACGGCTGAATAGCACGGTCCTCCGGCTGGAACAGAGTCTTGATGGTTGGGCACTGGATGTGCGCGATGGAAATACGCAGACCCGGAATGAGCATAGTGCAGTACTTTATGCCGGAACAGCCTTCAAATTAGCGGAACTCAATCTCGATAGCGATGTCCCAATAGCGCTCGAGCCTTTTGCTGATATTCGATACGCGCCCGTGGCCAGTGTTGCGCTCGGGTTCAGGCGAGAGGACGTAGACCATCCTTGTGAAGGTTTTGGCATGCTCATTCCGCGGGTGGAAGGCTTCAAGATTCTTGGGACCATCTTTTCTTCATCATTATTTCCAAATCGCGCGCCAGCAGGACATCTTCTGTTGACGAGTTACGTGGGCGGAGAACGTTATCCGGAGTTAGCCTCATCTTCACACGAAACCCTCGTCAATCTTGTCTGTGAAGATTTGCGAATATTGCTGGGCGTGCGTGGAAAACCCACATTCCAACATACATTCTTCTATCCTCGAGCCATACCGCAATACAATGTGGGCTATGGGCGCTATCGCCGTTTGATGAGCGAAATCGAGCAAAAGGCGCCGGGCCTATTTCTGGCTGGCCATTATCGAGATGGGGTGGCGTTGAGCGATTCGATAATCTCCGGCTGCAATGCGGCGGATCGTTTGCAGAGTTATTGTGCTGCTGCCAGCAGCCTTGGTTCTATTCAACGGCAGAACGCTGCATAGGTCCATTTACTTTATTTCATGAGCAAAGGCGTGCTATTGGTAAATCTTGGATCCCCTGACTCGGCATCGGTTCCGGACGTGCGCAAATATTTGCGTGAGTTCCTTATGGACGGACGCGTGCTGGATGTAGGATGGCTCACACGCTTTTTCATCGTTCATTTTGCGATCCTGCCTCGGCGTCCCAGGCAGTCCGCGCACGCGTATCAAACCATTTGGACCTCCGCAGGGTCGCCCCTGATTGTGACCAGCCGCAATGTGCAGGCGAAGCTGCAATCGCGCGTCAGTCTGCCGGTCGAATTAGCGATGCGTTACCAAAATCCTTCGATAGAAAGCGCTATCCGACGCCTGGTACAAGCGGGAGTAACCGATGTTTTCGTCATTCCGCTCTTCCCTCACTATGCAATGTCGAGCTATGAAAGCGCCGTTGTGCGTGTCAAAGAAGTTGGGGCAAAACTTGCGCCTGGGATGCGTCTGCAAATACAAGCGCCGTATTACGAGCAGGCCGACTATATTACGGCGTTAGTGGGAAGCGCCGAAAAATACTTACAAAAAGAGTACGACCATCTGTTGTTCAGTTTTCATGGAGTGCCTGAGCGTCAGATTCGGAAATCGGATCCTACCGGATGTCACTGCTTAAATTCGGCAAATTGTTGCCAAACACCCAGTCCCGCCCATGCGACCTGTTACCGCGCTCAATGTCTAGCTACGATGATGGCTTTCGTACGTAAAACCGGAGTACGTTCAAACAAATTTTCCTTTTCGTTTCAATCGCGCCTGGGCAGGCATCCATGGTTGCGGCCCTATACCGATCTCGAATTCACCCGACTCGCTTCCAGTGGGATAAAAAAGCTGCTGGTGATCTGCCCGGCCTTCGTTGCGGACTGCCTGGAAACACTGGAGGAAATCGAGATTCGCGGCCGCGAGACATTTTTGAACGCCGGAGGTACTGAATTCACCTTCATCCCCTGCTTAAACGAACATCCGCTTTGGATCGAAGCGTTACAAAAAATGATCGAGGCATTTGCCCAAGGCACGGATACAAACACGCTTGCCCCGTTGAAAGCAGGCGTCAGGTAAAAGCCTTTGCTCTGCACCGGCTATTTGGATTGCAGGGACAGGTCTCACTTTGCCTTCACCGCGAAAGAAATTAGCGCCAGATTCAATACGCAAAGCTCTCTCTGCTGCAAAGCGTGAAGCGAAAGCGGCGTCGTGCCGCCGCAGTCCAAAGTCCAGATGAATTCAGCAGTTCACTTGTGTGGTGCTGGTGGAGGCGGGGAACCGCTCGATCGAATATTTTCAGCAACGTTGGTCGTCTTTGCACAAAACGCGGCAAATGCACTTCTGGCCTCAAGCTTGAGCTTCGTATCGTCTGTTGAATCCAACCCGTAGCGCTTTTGCACGACAATACTCCTGTCCGTGTTCATCCTGGCCATCTCGTTCCGGGCGCGTTCCTCCAGCAACTCACTGCGTGTAAAGCCGTACGCCAGACGAAAATATTCCTCGACGTCTACATTGGATGCAACCGTCCATCCAGATGCCAGAGTTCCCGATTCCCACGGAGGCAACCATTGGGTGTTGATTACGAACAGAGTCCTGGAAACCCATGGCTCGAGTTTCCTGCCCACGCGCCACAAAATTGGTTCTTCTTCCTGCCAGTGAACCATGCAGCAAAAAAGATAACCCTCGTTCGATCCAGCGCTTGCCGGAAGATCCATGGTACTGGTTGCAACCTCTCTTGCGGGCAAGCGTACTGGTGAATATTGTCCATAGGCATTTGTTACTAAGGTAAAGCTGCTTTTCCCTCTACATTCAAACCATGGAATGGAAAAGTGCAAACCGCGCGGGCTTTGATTTGAAATAGTGAAGGAAACCGTCTGATTGACGACGGCGCCGTTTGTGCGACTGGCGAGCGTGATTTGTGAAATTACGAGCCGATCATTACCGGGCCCATCGCGGCGAAGCGCGGCTGCCAGCCCGATGATCAATCCAACGATCAGGAGCAGCGCGAAAATAAGGATGAGCCGCTTCATAACGGAGCGCGGACATTCCTGTCCGTAACGAGGTAACTATGTACAAAGGTACCTGATAAATACGATCTGGAAGTAGACGACGGCGAATTTGGAGTGCGGCGGCATGACGGCGCTTTGACTTCACGCATCGTTGCACGGGGACGTTCCGTGAACGTGTCATTGAAAAGACCTCCTCTGCCCTGCCCTCTCCTCCAGTGATCCAGAGTAGGAGAGGGAGAAAAACTAGTTGCGACCAGGAATGTCCGCGCTCCGCTCCCTGAGTCGTCATAAACCGAGTTCCGAAAGCCCAGGATGATCGTCAGGACGCCGTCCAAGAGGCCATCGATACTTCCTGTCCGCTTCGACTATAGGAAGATCATTAATGCTGGCGATGCGACGCCGCATGAATCCGTGCTCCTCGAACTCCCAATTCTCGTTGCCGTAAGACCGAAACCAATTTCCTGAATCATCGTGCCATTCATATGCAAATCGGACCGCAATGCGGTTGGCCTGGAAGGTCCAAAGCTCTTTAATGAGGCGATAATCCAACTCCTTGTTCCATTTGCGGGTGAGGAATTGGACAATGGCTTCGCGGCCCATCAGGAATTCCGCACGGTTGCGCCATAGGCTGTCCGGCGTGTACGCAAGTGCAACTCGTCCCGGTTCGCGTGTATTCCAGGCATCCTCCGCCAGACGGACCTTTTTGACTGCGGACTCGACATCGAACGGCGGGCAGGGTGGCCTGGGATTCTCGGTAATATTCACTAGTTTTTTTCTGATCCCTTCTGAAAATGGTGCAGCTAAAGATTTCGCACATTTTTTCTTGCCGCAATGATGAAAGTGCTCAATCTGGCGGGGAAATTGACAATGCAGATGTCCGGCCCTTTTCGAACTTCTATTCACCGTGTTATTTTTCTCGCAGCGCTGGCTTGCTCCCTTCATGGAGTTGAGGCGCAAGCTCCCGGCTTTTATGGAAAGGAACCTGTAGGCCGGCTCGGCACGAATCGGATTTACACTCCCGTCAACCAGGTGCTAACGCCAGCCGGACTTCAGGTCGAGTTGCCCGGGATGCGGCCTCAGGCTTTGGCACTGAGCCCCAACGGCAAGCTGCTCGTCACTGCGGGCAAGACTCACGAACTGGTCGTCATCGATCCTGCCTCAGGCAACATCCTTCAACGTGTGCAGCTTCCTCCCCGAAAAAGTGATGAATCCGCTCCAGGGTCCGTTTCGGAGCAGAACTTGAAGCCTGATCAAAAGGGCCAATTGAGTTTTACCGGGCTGGTATTTTCGTCCGATGGCACTCGGATTTACATGGCAAATGTCGATGGGGATATCAAGGTGTTTGGCGTGGACAAGACTGGCAAGGTTTCAGGTATCTCCACCTTCTCATTGCCTCGAGTTACAACACACGGACGTTCAGCAGAAATACCCGCGGGCCTTGCACTCTCGGCAGACGGCAAACGCCTCTATGTAGCTCTCAACCTGTCTAATCGCCTGGCAGAGCTCGATACCGTAAATGGAACAGTGCTTCGGATTTGGGACGTTGGCTTTGCCCCTTTCGATGTGGTGCTGGCCGGTAAAAAGATATACGTGAGTAATTGGGGCGGGCGAATCCCCGAACCGAACAGTGTGACAGGGCCGGCTGGGCATGGCACTCGCGTCCGGGTCGATCCGGTCCGTTACATCGCTAACGAGGGCTCGCTTAGTGTCATCGACACGGCTCAAAATTCAACACGCAGCATTCAAACCGGTCTTCATTCCTCGGCCATGGCGCTTTCCCCGAAGGGTCGCTGGCTGGTCGTTGCCAACAGCGGCAACGACTCTCTCACGGTCGTGGATACTCGCACGGACAAGGTTGTCGAAACAATCAGCGCGCGGCAAAATCCGGCTGACCTTTTTGGGGCGCAACCCGATGCGCTTGCATTCGATCGTTCCGGCAAGCATTTCTACGTTTGTAACGCTTCCCAGAACGCTGTCGCGGTTTTCAATTTGCATGCCGGAAATTCCAAACTTGCAGGCCTGATTCCCGTTGGCTGGTTTCCGGGCGCAATTGTTCACGATTCGCGGCGGAAAGCGCTTTATGTGGCAAATATCAAAGGACTGGGTCCAGGCCGGAAAAATAAGGAAAATGGCAGGGCTGAGTTCAACACTCATCAGTACCACGGGACAATCAGCCTGGTAAAACTGCCATCCTCGAGGGAATTAGCTTCGCAAACCCGCGCGGCTCAGTGGAACATGCGTTATCCCCTTCTGCAACAAGCCGCTTTGCCACCGCGGCCCGGCCAGCCGGCAAAGCCAGTGCCTGAGCGCGTGCGGGAACCAAGCGTGTTCAAACATATCCTTTATATTATCAAAGAAAATCGCACCTACGATCAGGTGTTGGGGGACATGCCACAGGGCAATGGCGATCCTTCATTATGCATTTTTGGAGATCGGGTTACTCCGAACCAGCACAAGATCTGCCGCGAATTCGTTCTGCTGGACAATACGTATTGTTCCGGAATCCAAAGCTCGGATGGCCACCAGTGGACCGACACAGGTCTGACAACAGATTACATGGAACGGTCTTTCGCCGGTTATCCCCGGAGCTATCCGGATGGAATGGGCGATAGCGAGGTGGACGCGCTTGCTTATTCTCCGGGAGGATTCATTTGGGATAATGCAATTGCTCACGGGAAAACCTTGCGCGATTACGGCGAGTTCGCTATTACCGAGGCGCGCTGGAAAGATCCTTCGAAGAACAGCGCTCTCAAGTTCCTCGATTTCTACAAGGATTTCACCACTCAGGCAGGGGAAATCGCAATCTACAGCCGGCCAGCGATTGAATCGTTGCGCCCATATCTTGCAACGAACACCGTGGGATGGGCGCTGAACATTCCCGATCAATTCCGCGCCGCGCAATTTCTAGCTGAACTCAAGGAATTCGAAAAGAAAGGGAATCTCCCGAACCTTGCGATCATGTGCCTGCCGAATAACCATACGAGCGGCACGAAGCCAAACTTTCCAACGCCCGCCGCGCAGGTGGCGGATAACGACCTCGCCCTTGGCCATATTGTTGAAGCGATCAGCCATAGCCGGTTCTGGCCTGAAACATGTATCTTCGTGATTGAAGATGATCCGCAGGCAGGATGGGATCATGTGAGTGGATATCGCACGACAGCTTTTGTCATCAGCCCCTACACGCGTCGTGGGGGCGTTACCGTCAGCACGCAATACAATCACACAAGCCTTTTGCGCACCATGGAATTGATTCTTGGCTTGCCACCCATGAATTTATTCGACGCCACAGCGACGCCCATGTTTGACTGTTTCACCAATCAACCGGATCTTTCTCCATTCGCTGCGGTGCCCAATAATATTCCCATCGACGAGATGAACCCCGAGCCAAAAAAGATTTCCGACCCTCTGCTGCGAAAGCATGCCTATGCTTCGAATCGATTGCCCCTGGAAGAGCCCGACCGCTGTCCCGAGGATCTTCTCAACCGAATCCTGTGGCACGCGATGAAAGGAGCTCGGGCCCCCTACCCTGTTTGGGCTGTAAAGGTTGAAGACGACTGAGGACGTAAATGTTTGAGCGCATTGTGTGTGAGAGTATTATTAACCATTTCTCCATGGGTCTTTGAGCTGCAACCGAGGCTTGCAAAAGGTCCGCCGCGGCTCCATGCTGCTTGAAGTGGTATTTGCCAGGCAAACGAGAGTTGTGCCTGCCATTGAATGAGCACTGAAAACGAATTTGATCTGGAAAAGCTGTTTTTGCCCGCCTGGGCGCAAGAGCCCTCCTCCTCGAAACAATACGCCCAGTATGAAGGGAAAGAGGAGCGGGAGTTCGAGCGCCGGTCGGAGCGGCCAAATCGTCCGCCGCAACGCCGTGGCGGCCCTCCTTCCCCTCGCGGGCGTCGTGAGGACAACCGCCGCCGCGATGACCAAACCGGGCCATCTCGGGGCAGAGGGCCTCGCGACAAAATTCAGGGTCCCGGCCGGGAACGTCCGGGTCGTGAACGGAATGACCCACGCGACCGCCGTGAGCGTCGAGAGCCACCCCTCCCGCTGCCGGAAATCCGGCTGAGCTTATTGCCGGACGAACGAGGCGTCGAATCCTTAGCGCGGCAAATCAGGATGACGGGCAGGGCTTATCCTCTTTTCGATATTGCGCAGATGATCCTGCAAAAACCGGAGCGTCATGCGGTTTCGTTCGCGGTAGAGAAGAATGCTGAGGGACAACCTATTCAGCCCCTGATTCTTTGCGCGCTGGATGACACTTTATGGCTTTCTGTCGAGGAGGCAATGGGCCACGTTCTCAAGAGGCATTTTAGCACTTTTTATCAGGCGGATCGCACGGCGACCGAGCCTCCGAAAGGCAAATACACCTTTGTGGCCCAGTGCGGGATGAGCGGCGTTATTCTGGGCCCACCGAACCATCACGATTATCAGAACCAGCTTCGCAAGCTACACTCCGAACGCTTTTCGCGAATTCCTTTTGATGTGTACAAATCGCGAGTCAAGATTGTTCGCGATGAAGAGGTGGTGAAAAAGTGGATCGAGGATCAGAGTTTCAAAACGGAGTATGTCTGCCTGAACATGCCTGAACCACTCCGCCTGGGAAACATGGAAGCGGTCGAAAAGCATTTTCGCGAAACTCATCTGGAAAACATCATCAAACCTGTCGAGTCCCACACTCTGAGTGGGACAGCAGCGCGTTCGCTCCGCAGTCCCCAATTGGTGCGCCTGGTGCGCCAGGTATGGGAAGATCAGCGGCGATTCCCGCTCCAGATTGCCACTGTGCTTAGCCAGCAATTCGCCTCGCACGGCCTCCAATTTTTTAAAGTGAACAAAACGTTCACGCATGTTTCCGTGGCGCGTCCGCACTATCTGGATTTGGACGCTACTCCCGTTTCAGAAGGCATTAGACGCATTGTCGATTACATCAATGCCAATCCGAAATGCACCCGGCGGCAATTGCTTGAAAGCCTCGCACCCGCGCCTGCCCCGGTGTCGTCTGAGAGTGCTTCAACCCCCGAGCAGGCGACGCTTGAACAGAACGCGGTAAACGCGGATCTACATTGGCTGATCCACCAGGGGCATGTCATCGAATTTGCCAATGGCACTCTGGAGACTGCCAAGAAACCGGCGCCCAGACCACCAAAGCCGGAAAGCAAGCCCGCGGAGCCCGCACAACAAGCTCCTGCTGTCGAACAATCGGCCCAGGAATCCCCCGTGCCGACCGCAGCGCCAGCCGAGTCCGCCCCAGAGTCCGGCCCACGATCCTCTGACATTACTCCAACTGAGATTGAGAAGCCTGACGCAAACCAGGGCTTTCCTGCTGCGCCCGCGCCGGAACACGCAATCCAGCAATTTCATAGGGAAAGCGAAAGCTCGCCGGTGCCGGAAAGCAAATCCGATGAACATTCCGGGGGGGAACAGACCCATATCCCGGCCTCCCTGGCGCAGCCTGAGTAATCCAGGTTTATGCCATTTCGAATTTTTGGACTCTCGCCTGCAATGCTTGAGGGGGTCAAGGCGATGGGCTACATCGAGCCAACCCCGATCCAACTGCGCGCTATCCCGCTGATCATGTCCGGACAGGATGTGATCGGCAGCGCCCAGACGGGCACAGGCAAGACGGCTGCTTTTGCTTTGCCCATTCTTTCCAAACTCGGCCAGCACAAATCTCAACCCCGCGTCCTGGTCATCGAACCAACACGGGAACTGGCCGCTCAGGTGGAAACTGCATTTCGGGATTTTGCGCGATTCACAAACCTGCGCATTGCAGTGATGTTTGGCGGTGTGGGATATGGCCGGCAACGCGAAGCTTTAACTGCTGGAGTCGATGTTCTGGTGGCGACCCCGGGACGCCTGCTGGATCTTATCCAACAAGGGGAATGCAAACTGGATGCGATTGAGTTTCTGGTATTGGACGAGGCAGATCGGCTCCTGGATATGGGATTTCTTCCCGATGTCCGCCGCATTATCCAGAAGTGTCCTCGGGAACGGCATACCAGCCTGTTTTCGGCCACCATTCCCCCGGAGATCGAGGCTTTGATACAATGGGCCATGAAGCGCCCGCAGACGATTGAAATCGGCGCGCGGCGCTCCCCGGCCGAAACTGTAAAGCATGTCATTTATCCGGTCTCCGATTCTCAAAAAACCGATCTGTTGCTCGAACTGCTGAAAAGAGTCAACTACGACTCCGTCATCGTATTTTGCCGGACCAAACATGGCGCCGACCGAGTGGCCCACTTACTGAAAAGGTTTAACCATTCCGTTGCCGTGCTGCATTCGAATCGCACTCAGCGCGAGCGTGAGCAGGCATTGCGCGGCTTTCGTGACGGGCGATATGAGGTTCTGGTGGCCACCGACATTGCCGCGCGCGGCCTTGATATAGCCGATGTCAGTCACGTCATCAATTATGACGTGCCGCAGCATCCGGAGGATTACATTCATCGCATTGGCCGCACCGGGAGAATGGAAGCGAAAGGAGATGCTTTTACTTTGATGGTGGCTGGAGACGTCCGTCACGTAAACGCGATTGAGCGTTTCATCAGCCAAAAAGTTCCCCGGGTCAAACTTGAGAATTTCAACTATCGGTACACTGCGCTGTTTGAGGAAGGTAAACCGGGCCAGCCGGATGGTGGGCCCCGTCGCGTGACTGGGGTTCGTTTGCGTGGGGGCTATTTCTTTGGACCGTCACGAAGACGCAGGTAACCTTCTTTCCCGGAGATTGCTCCCACTTTCCCGCTTCAGTGAGGTCTTTGCCCTATTGGAGCGTTTTTCACTCGAGTCTTAGGTTACGAAAAGAGAAGCGCCGAACCTGGCGCTTTCTTCTTTGGAAAAACATAAGAAAGGCAGGTTATGAGAAATTATATTATGAAGTCTTTAGGCATTTGTGCCGCCGGGCTCGCGCTGAGCGTTGCTGCGCAGAATTCGAGCACTTTGCCTCCAGGCGTCTCCAGTGATCCATCCACAGCTCAATCCAGTCGAAGCACTCTGGGTCGAATGAACCAGCAAGAAGCCCGGGCTAGTAAGATTATCAATGCCGATGTGAAAAGCAGTCAAGGCCAAAGCCTGGGAACAATCAACGACCTTATCTTGAATCCCTCTTCGGGAAGAATTGATTTCGCCGTCCTCAGCTCCTCATCGAGTTCAGGCTCCGCGTCATCGACGACCCCTTCAGCTACAGGAACGACTGATACCTCAACCGGTGGCAAACTGGTGGCAGTGCCGTGGCTGATGTTGAGGCCATCCAGCGCTTCAGGAACCAGCGCTTCAGGAACGTCAACCGGACTTTCCTCAGGTCAACAGACCTTCACGTTCTCAGGAGACGCGAGTAAATTGCAATCTGCTCCATCTTTTGAGCAGAGTAATTGGCCGGATATCACGCAATATTCCTGGCGGCAAAGTGTCTATTCCCATTTTGGAATGATCTCCGGATCTCCATCCACTGGCGGGGCGACCTCACCGGGAGGGCTCGATTATAATCGTGGCAGCAGCACGCTCCCTGGCGGAACGGGCAGCAGCAGCGGCACTGGCGGCACCGGGAGCAGCAGTGGCAATGGTAGCAGTAGCAGCCAAACACCAAGCCCTGGCACCTCAAAATAACCCAGGATTGTTCAACGCAATTGAGCTTGAGTAATTAAGCTTCAACGGGCGCCGGAACGGGAGCAAGGGGGAGAGTGCGCTTCGAGTTCCGGCGCTGTTTGCCTGTACTGAGGGCAGTTTCGGAAACCTTGCGGCAATAAGGAACACTCATATATTAGCTCCAATGCCTGCTGTCACTGTTTTGCACATCGAAAATGATGCGAACGACATCCTGCTTTTTCAGCATGCCTGTTCGAAAGCGGGCATGACGTTGAACTTGCAAGTCGCCAAAGACGGAGAAGAGGCCCTCGCTTATTTGAAAAACGTTCAGACAGACACGAATAACAAAAATACGCCATTGCCAACCCTGGTTATACTGGATCTGGATTTGCCGCACCTCAACGGATTCGATGTGCTCACTTGGATGCGGAATGAGAAACATTTTCGACGCTTACCGGTGATTGTTTTGACTTCTTCGAAACTACCGGAAGATGTGAAGAGGGCGTATGATCTTGGCGCCAATTCCTACCTGGTTAAACCTGTTGCCCTTGAAGATTTGGTTTCTCTAGCAAAAGGCATTGACGAATACTGGCTTTCGCTGAATCAACGGCCCACCCAGGCGCCTTAAGGATAGGGAGTTTTTCTACCAAAATTGGTAATTCGGATCCGGGAGATCACCCATATGGTTGCCCAGGTCGGCAGGAAACTTGTAAAACTCGACGTGCACGTCCCCGAAAAGCACAGCCTCAGACCGTTTCCCACGCACATTGTGCCACTCACTGCGTGAATCCGTAATGATACGATTCGCGTGCCAGGGCCAATCCGCTTGAATCAGTTTATTGGAAGGTTTCCGGGCAATTTCAGATGCTTTAATGCCGGGAACGGCGGCTACCAATTTGCCCGCGCTCCCGGTGACTTTCATAACGCGGAACGCATCCCCTGCCCATTCCACAAGATAACTGTTGCCCCAACCCTCCCAGCAAGTCTTGACTTGAGTATTGAGCGCATCTCCTTTGTCGGCTGGACAGTGAAAGACCTCGGTGTTGCCGCAGTACGCGTTTAGCGGCCGGTTGGTCTCCCACACATCACCACCATAATAGGCGGCATTTCCGGAAATGTTGAACGTAGGCAGACGGGCTCCGCCATCTGCAGCCCAACCATCATGCACCGGGTATTTATCACTTTGATCGTTCGCGTACATCTGAAACGCGACTCCGATCTGGCGCTGATTGCTGACGCATTTTGTGCGTTGCGCTTGCGATTTTGCGCGCGCAAGCGCAGGCAAAAGCATGGCAGCGAGGATCGCAATGATGGCAATGACCACGAGCAATTCAATTAATGTAAACGCCCTGCATTTGCTCGAGCCGGCGCTGCTCATGGTGGTCACTTTCGTTGGACTGTTACTTCCCCGCTTTTCCGCTCAGACCTTCTTTCTCCAGGGCAGTGAACACTTCCTTGTCATTGAAATCACCGGTCACGTCGAAAGATTCGGCGCCTTTGGTGGCCGTGTGCTCTTTCACTCCATTGACAGATTTTACCGCATGATCCACCGCCTTGACGCATTTGGCGCAGCAGAGATGAACACCCTCGATTTTTAAGGATTCGACCTTCTTGTCTTTTGCGCCCGTCCTCACGTTCATTTTGACATTGGGATCACTGCTCTTGCCAAAATAACCGGCTTTCACCAGCGCGGCCGCCGCCTTCTGAACGCTCGCCGCGTCCGGCCCGGTCAAAGTTACGGTGCCGGCTGACTGATCGACTTCGGCTTTCACATCCGAAACTGTGCCGACAGCTTTTTCGGCACCCGTGACACAACCTTTGCAACACAGGTGCACGTCACTGATCTTTACACTGGTTTCAGCGCGAGCGGTTAACGCCAGTGCCAACGCAGCTATAATAGGGAGAGCAATAGTTTTCATAGAGGAACCTGTTAAGTATGGAATCTTATTTAATGAACCGTGTGCAAATAAAGACCACCTGCGTCTCTGCGTCAAGTGAGTAACATGGCAGTTGGACCGAGCCAAAATTGCTCGTCACGAAATATATGGACTCCGGCGGCAAGCAAAGCGCGACGCCGCCTTTGCTGCGAAAGAGAACTGCGGTGAACCGCACCAGGCGGTTTCTTTTGGAAGGAGAGCGTTTAGCCTAGTAAAAGCGGCGTCGCGCTTCGCTTGCCGCCGCAGTCCAAGTGTCTAGTTATCCCATTTGAAATCCGATGGCTTCATGCCCTTCTTCTTCCAATAATCATTGGATTGGAAGCGGAATGGCGTTGGGTTATAGGACCCGACGATATCCACTTTTGTGCCTTCAGCAGGGATCTTCTTTTCCAGTCCAACACACCAATAAACCCCGTTTACCAACATGCGTCTTGTGCCGTCAGACAGTAAATCGGTCGCGGCGCCCGTTGTAGTTGCAAAGACCCTACCCTTTTTCCCTCCCGGAACCCGGTAACTTTTTGTCCAGGCCACAGGCATCATCGGATCGTTTGGGTTATAGCGATCCTGGCCCCGGTCCGCTGTTGGATTGTTACCTGTGGAAGCAACTTCGTCATCCGTTGGTCTCATCCCAAAGAAAATGTCTTTATCGTCGCGCGGATTTTTACGATTGATGGTTTGCCCCATGATGATCGGCATGGCGTCACCTGGTAGGGGAAGCCGGACAGCATACACGTCAGTTGGGCCCCAAATATCTCCATTCTTGAGGCCACGTGTAATAGGTAGTCCACGGGCCTCCGCCGCGATTATCCCACGCGTGCTCTGATTATTGTGATATCCGTAATGATAATACCACGTGTCCCCCAGAATAAGGCCGCCAAAACCACGCTCCCACTCTTTCTTCTCTCCTGAGTAATGCGCGTCATAGTGGACCCAATTGCCAGGATGAACCCAATTGCTCGGAGCATTATAACGGTAATCGTAATGAAGCCATTCCTTCCTTCCAACCGGCACCTTGAACGCATGGGTCGAAGTGCGAATCCCAAGGACCGGCTTGCCCGATTTGAGGTAGTCGTCGATCCGCTGCATCTGGTCATCCGGCAGGTTGCGGAATCGGACAAAGATAACCATCAGGTCGGCATTTTTAAGCGCGGCGAGCCCGGGGATGTTTGAAAGGTTGTCCGGATTGACAATTCCCGTATCACGGTCAATGGAGAAAAGCACCGTGCATTTGAACCCGTGATGCGCGGCAAGAATTTTCCCAAGCTGTGTCAAAGTTTCCTCTGAGCGGTACTCTTCATCTCCGGAAATTAGAACAATGTGTTTGCCTTTGCCGGGGCCGGATTTGCCTTCATAAACGACCCATTGTTCAGGCTGCTCCGCTGCAACGGCGCGAGACCATGAACTCGAAAGGACTAAACTGATGAGAAGGAGAATGAATATCCTCATAGATTGTGAAGTCATGCGAATCATATTTTGATCAGTTTTGCGCCTGAACCGCTTGGAATGCCATAAAAATCCACCAGAGGCGGCAAGAACGTTCATCCTGGAAATTGCATCTTTAAGGCCCAAGCACCGCCCGATAATACCGTCTGACCGAATTGATTGCATTGGTATCCGTGAAATTGAACGGCATCACCAGGGGATTGGTCACGAGCAGGTTCGTCCAGACGAAAAGATCACCGGAACTTTGGATTGTATAAGTGGGACCTGTGTCGCCGATGACTCCAAAGCTGAAGCCGCCGATCGATTTTGCGTAGGGCAACAATCTGGGTAAGGGCGCGACAGTCAGTCGAAAGCTCATGCTGTTGGTCGTGGCAACTCCGTCGCTGACAAAAAGAGTGACCGTTGCTGTCCCATGGGCGTTCGCGGCAGGGGTAAGGGTCACTGTTCGGTTTGAACCCGACCCACCCAAAACAATGTTGCTTACCGGAAGGAGGTTGGTGTCGGAAGAAGACGCCTTCACAGTCAGATTGCTTGGATTGACTGCTATGGAATCCACGACGAACGTCAGCGGGGCCGTGGAACTATTTATGGCGATAAGCTGATCGAGAAGATTCGGCAGAGTGACCAAAGCGAGAGTCGGTGGCGGGTTTGTGCTCTCATGTGAAGCGAAGGGCTCTGTACCAGAATCAATTGTCAGCCGGGTAACGATGAAGGTTGCGGATCCTTTTGCGTTCTGGTTGAGAAAATCGTTGAGCATCATGCTCGAAAAGCCGATTTGTGTGCCCAGCGTCCGATTTGTATCCGTTCGAAAGGAGCCCAGAAACATGGCTTGTGGTAGATCGATCGCCTCGCCGTCGTTCGTAATATTTCCGGGAGCGTTGTTCCAGGTAATTGTGGTCTCATTCCAGTTCTGGCTGGCATCACTGTCGCGCAAGCCATAGACATTGTAGGTAAAGGGTACGGTCGCGCCGGGAGTACCGCCCACAGTGAGTGTAAGGCTCGCGCCGGCCACCCGTTGAGTTGGCGGCAGGTTTACCGGAAAGCGCAGCCAGGTTTTCCGCGTCACATTTCCCAGGGTTGCACCGTTGTTTTTGATCCCCAGGGTCGCGCTTGTTCCGAGATTCGAATTCGCGTTTGTGCCGCTCTGACAGGTCGCATCCGCTCCGCCCGGGCTGCCAGTTGTGATCACGTTGGTGATCAGACTACCTGCGTAAATGATAGGTGGAGGACGCCGTGTAAATCGCGTCCGCATCAACACCACATTGTAGGGATTCCAGGTAGACATGGTATGGTAAAGCGTGGTCTGAATGCTGGAGAGCGTTACGCTGCCCTGCGAGAAACTGTTGAACACGTAGGGACCGTAAACACCACCGGTGGTGTTGGTGTCATGTCCAGTGACATTCGGCTGGCACAAGTTGAGGTCATTACCGTCAGGTAGGTAGATAAAGTTGGTGTAACCCTGGTCATCCGTTGGATCAAAAGAGATCCCATGCATTGGAAAAGGCCCCCACGGTTTGTCGGATGTTTTGAACTGAATTTGCGCGGTCAAATTGTAAAGGAGTATCCATTTTTTAAGATACACATTGAAAGTAGCGGAGAGTTCACCTGCTCCTTCAGTTTTTCCAGACCCATTTGTGAAGGCTACCGCAGCCACTCGAACCGAGTTGGATTCCTGCGTGGTCCACATAGGATTATTGTTCGAGTCGAGTCCAGTGAAAAAGCGCAGTGCAGCCGGATCCTCGATGCTGCCCTCTGGTTGGAAGGCAAGATAGATATCGCTTTTGCGATATGGACCGGAACCAAAGATCAACAGACCCATTCCATTGGTTTGCGGCAGCCCGGGCCAATCGGCGCAGTTCACTTCGATAACAGAAACGTTAATGAACAGATTCGAGGAGAGAGTATAAAGTGGCGCAGAGAAGCTTGTCCCGTCATTAGTGGAGACTGCCAACACTGTCCGGCCCATCGTGGGGCCGCTCGCGTGTGAGTCAGTGGCATAATAGAGGTACATCTTGCCGCCGGAACTGAAGCCATAGATAGGCACATCGAACGCGCCACGAAAGATGCCCGGGATGACAATCGGGGCGAACACGCCGCCGTTATTGAAAAAAGTCAGCGTCAGACCGGACTCAGGATCTGTGTCTGAGGTGTAGGCGAAAGCGTCACCAGTGCCCGGAAAATTTGAGTCACCAAATAAAAAATAGGTTTGTCCCTTGTGCCTGAATGGAACTCCCAAATCGGTGTTTCTCAAGGAGGATTGGGTGAACGTCTGGCTCAGAGTAGGCTGGCTAGTTTGGAAATCCGTGTCACCGATGAACTGTTCCAGCTTTTGGCTGCTACCGGGAACATAGGAAACATCCGATGCGACCAGCGCCAGCGCGGGCACAATCACCAGCGCCGTCAGGACCGGTCGCGCCCGCTCGGTCAGGAGGCCATCTCGCATGGAGGACCTTTTAGAACAGATTCCAGTGTTGATGGTCGCGCTTCATCCAGGAGCCCGCGCCGCCTTTGTTTAACAGAGCAGCGGCAGCACACAAGTTGAAAATCAAAACAAAATCTCCCGACAACTCCGGCTCTTGACACTATTATTCGCGAGCGCCAGCCTTGCACCTGGAATGACATCCTCTCCTGGTCAAAAATTAAACTGGCTTTCGTTAATAGCAATAATGGCCATTGCCGCCGTCCCCAACTCAACAGCATTATGGGCGGCGCTTGCATCCGAAGAAAAGGCGGGCGATGTCAAAAACCCTCAGCTTCTTATTCCAGCCGGGGTGTTTGATGCCGACGGTGGGCAGGTGCATCCAGGCTGGATAGTGTTGGTGACCAGTAAAAACATCTCGGCAGTTGGGCCTCGGGGCGATATTCAGGTCCCCTCAAATGCTGTTTCCGTGCCCTTGCCCGATACAACGCTTTTGCCAGGGCTCATGGATATTCATTCGCATATCTTTCTGCACCCTTACAATGAGGTGTTGTGGAACGATCAGGTGCTCAAAGAGCCGGTCGCGTATCGAACCGTCGCGGCGGTGAACCATTGCAAGGATACATTGATGGCTGGATTCACTTTGTTGCGGGATTTGGGCACTGAAGGGGCGGGCTTTTCAGACGTCGCTGTTAAACGCGCGGTGGAAGAGGGAATGATTCCGGGGCCTAGATTGCTCGTGGTAACCAAAGCCATTGTTGCTACCGCCTGCTATGCTCCCGGGCCTTCGGGCTTCGCGGAAAATGTTATCTTGCCGAAAGGCGCTCAGGAAGCCAGTGGCATGACCGAAATACTCAAAGCCGTTCGGGAACAAGCCGCTGCTGGAGCTGATTGGATAAAGGTCTATGCTGACTTCGGGCGCGGCCCGGGCGGGGCGGAAGTGCCGACCTTCAGCAGCGAGGAGTTGCGAGCGTTGACTGCAGAATCGCATTCGGCCGGCCGATTGGTCGCTGCTCATGCCACTACCGCTGAAGGAATGCGCCGGGCGATCGAGGCAGGCGTCGATACCATCGAGCATGGTTACGCCGGGACAGACGAAGTATTCCGGCTCATGGCGAGCAAAGGCGTAGGTTATTTGCCGACACTAACTGCTGCGGAAGCCTATGCCGAATATTTCGATGGATATAAACCGCGCCAGGATCCAATGCCGCCACAACTTGAACGCGCGATAAAGTCGTTCAAACTTGCGCTGGAAAACAAAGTAATCATTGGTCTGGGCAGCGATGTGGGTGTATTCGCTCATGGGACTAACTATCGCGAGCTGGAATGGATGGTGCGCGGGGGAATGACCCCGGTGCAGGCGTTGCAAGCGGCTACCATTATCAATGCAAAGATTCTTCGCATGGAAAAGAAAGTGGGCCAAATCCGTCCAGGTTTGGCGGCTGATCTTATCGCTGTTCCAGGAGATCCGACCAAGGAAATTCAGGCAGTGCGCAAGGTCTCGTTTGTGATGAAAAACGGGGTTATCTATAAACAAACCGCGCGCTAAGAAATGCACCACCATTTCACGCTGCTCAAATCCTCCCACTTCCGATGAGCAAAATTCATAAAGCGAGAATGGAACTGCGAAAGGAATTGGAAGCTCCCCCGGCTCTAAGACGCTTTGGGAGCGGCTGGATCCAGCCTCTCCCTCCATCACTTCTCTTGGGGCGGGTGGAGAATGTAGAGGATGAGGTTTCGGAAATCCGCGTCCGGCATTTGTTCCAGGCCTTCGGGCATTACGGATAGCTCGCTGGTTCTCATGCTGGCAATATCCGCTTTTGCCACGATCTCCTCTTTCGGTCCAGCTCCGATCAGTTTGACACGCGAAGCGGTGTTTTCAACCAGGCGACCACTGACACTGCGGCCATCTTTTGTTTCGATCATCACGTTTTCGTACCCTTTACCCACCACCTGGTTGGGATCGATGACGTTCGCCAAAAGGGCGTCGAGGCTCGAACGGCCAACTCCCGTCAGATCCGGCCCCACATCCGCGCCCTCGCCAAAAAGTTTATGGCAGACCAGGCAGGTTTTGCGCGCCAGTTCGTGTCCGACTTCGGTATTGGGAGTTCCACCTGCGAGAATCATTTTTCTTTTTTGTTCGATGATCTTTTGTTTGTCTGCGTCTGCCGGGCGTATCCGCCCAATCACCTCGGCTTCTCGCTGTCGCAGGAGGTCATCCTTCGATTCGGCTATCGACCTGATCGCCGAGAGAGGCAGCTCAAGGGATGAAATCCTTTTGGCTTCGACTTCCGACAACAAAGCGAGCGCCCATTGCCGGCGCGATGCAAGAACATCCGCTGCGGCGGCTCGAGCTTCTGGTGTAAAATGCGGCCACGATTTCAGCAAACCATCCGATACGGAGTTACCGCCAGCCTGGCCCAATGCGCGGATTGCTGCGACCACAACGGGACCCGGCTCGCTTATCGCCTTCAGCAAAGCCTCCCGCGCGGCATCTGTTTTCAATTGTTGAGCAACGCGGATCGATTGCAGACGTTGTTCTGTCGGCAATGCGCTGTTGTTTATCGCCACAAGCGTCGCTTGAATGGAAGACGGATCGCCCCAAAGTGTTCCCAACTCCTGCCCTCGTTGCCGGATCAAAGGGTTCGTGTTTCCGCTAAGTTCGGCAAAAAGAGCGCGTGTCTCTATGGAAGGAATGCGCGGTTTTGCCCGTTCCGCCTCAATCAGTCCTTCCAGTGTTGCCACAACGAACGCATTGTTTTCGCTGGCGATCGTTTTCAGGAATTTAGCTGCAAGGTTCAGATGTTCTCCATTCTGGGCATCGATAATGCGTCGCATTGCTTTCCGCACCAGGATTCCGCTTAAAGGGAGCGCGCGGGAACTGTTCAGTGCCAGCCAGTCGAGCCCTGGCCCCGGGTTTTTGGCAAAGCTCGGCTCGGCGGCCATCCAGATTAGAAAAGGTAAAAGCGGATCTTTGGCATCCGTGCTCGCGTTCACCAATTGCGCCAGTATTTTCCCCACGGATACCCTGCTGGGCGGTTCGGTATCCACTGTCAGCGAGCCTGACACCAATTGGCGCGCTGCAGTTGCCACGGCGAGGCGCACGACTGGATCCGAATCAGACGCAGCATCTGTGATTTTCTCCAAAAGAACCGCGTTACGCTCAGGTTGCTCGCGTATTTCTTCCGAGGCAAATCGAATTGCCCAGGCGCGAGTAGATGCATCCCTGGCGTTCATAGCTGTTTCCAAAATGTTGCCGATCGCCAGCAAGCCCGCACTATGCAAAGTCCAAAGAGCAGCCAGTCGCGTTTCCAAAGTCTTCCCGGAGGCCAATAAATTGCTCACCTGTGCTCGCGCGGTGTTCTTTTCATTCTCATCGGCCGCAACCAATTTTTCGCTCAGAATGCGCTGTGCCATTCGACGTTGCCATTCATTCGCGTGGCTGAGCAGTGCTACCAACCCGTCGACCTTAAGCTTTTCCAGGTCCATTTCCTTTTTTGGACGCGACGGCATCGCTTTCCCTTGCTGATCACCTGTATAGACGATCCGCCAGATTCGGCCATACGAACGGTCGACGCCTTCCGGATCAGCGCGGGCATTTTGGTAGCAGGGATATTTATCATACCAATCAGCGATCCAAAGGGCGCCGTCGGGCCCGACTTGTTCGCTTACCGGTCGGAACCAGCCATCACTGGTAGTCAGAAAATCCTGATCAGCCTTCGCTTTGAAGCTCGAGCCGTTTGGAACCAGTGTATCATGATTAATTGCGCTCTGATGAATGTTCCCCATTAGCACTTGACCGCGGTATTGTTCCGGAAATTGGTCCCCCTGGTAAATGCAAACGCCACAATAGGCCGCCATATGGTGTTTGTGATCCACAATCGATGGCAGTAGCTCGTACGCATAAGGATTTCCTGGAACACCTCCCTGCCGCGCATAAATTCCACCAGGGGCCATGTGAAATAGATGATCGATGACGCAGGCACTGACAAACGCATTGCCGTAACGGTCGAAATCAACGCCCCAGGGATTGCTCGTGCCGTCGGCAAAAACCTCGAACTTTTTCGTGCGTGGATGATAACGCGCAACCGCCGCGTTGACTTCAACGCCGGGCGCGGAGGCTTCCGGAATTTTCACTTGCGAATGTGTGAAAACTCCATGCGTCATGTAGAGCCATCCATCAGGGCCCCATGTAAAACCATTCAACAATTCGTGGCGATCATCCAATCCGAACCCGTTGAGAAGGACGGTGCGTGTGTCCGCGACATCATCATGGTTTGTGTCCTGAAGAAACAAGAAATCCGGTGCCTGGCCGACATATACCCCGCCGTTCCCCAGCAAAATGCCCGTCGCCAAATTAAATCCGTCAGCAAACACTGTGACCTTGTCCGCCCGTCCATCGCCGTCAACATCTTCTAAAATTTTAATGCGGTCGCGCGGTTTGGTTCCCTGGGGGGCGCCCATGGGATATTCATAAAGTTCCACCACCCACAATCGTCCGCGGGCATCCCAGGTCATGGCCACCGGGTTGACCACGTCAGGTTCGGCTGCAAACAAACGGGCTTCAAACCCGTGCGGCAGGACAAACTTCGCTTGTGCCTCTGCGGGCGACAGAGCGGGAGTGGCCGCAGGAGCGTACGGTCCGGTAAGCTGGCGTCCGGCAGCAAAACCATGGCCTGCAATCAGAAGAAACGAAAAAAACGAAAACAAAATTTTCATCTATAATTGGGCAATTATTCGGAAGAATGCTCGAAGCGGCGAGAAAATTTCACCGCCGGATTTCACGCGAAGCATTTTGGAGTGCGCCGTATTCCGGCGCTTTGGAATTGAATCGCACCTCCAGCGAATTTTACGTCGTTGTCTCTGGTTTTTGTTGACGAAAAACAAAAATTAAAAAGCGCCGGAATACGCCGCACTCCAAACGCTTCGCGAAAAGGCAAGCGCCCTCGAAGCCCTTGCCGCGTCGAGGCAGACTGCTTTCCTTTGTCGGAAACTTCGTCGCCAACTTTGTCGAAAATAGGGCATTACTTCGACAAAGTTTCCGACAAAGGGAAAGCCGTCTTACTAACTGAATTGCACCCCGGTAGTTTGCGCGCGGAGTCTTGGATCGCGGGAGCGGACCTGAACTGGCTTCCCCTCGAGAATCTCAAAGCAACGCAGCAGAGTGTCTTCCTCCAATCGTTGCATCGCCTCACGTGTGTAAAAAGTAAGGTGCGGGAAAAGTATTACGTTGTCTCTGCCGTACAATTGCGAAAGCGGATGATTTTCGCGAGAAAGAGGTTCCTGGCTGTAAACGTCCAGGCCAACACCGGCGATTTTTTTATCAAGGACCGCTTGCACTAAAGCTGCCTCGTCAACGAGCACCCCACGAGACACATTGATCAGAATCGCTGACGGTTTAAGTCTCGCAATTTCAGACGCACCGATGATATGTCGCGTTTTCTCATTCAACACACAATGAACGGAAACGAAGTCCGCTTCAGCCAGCATTGCGGCAAGATCGGATGCTTTTTCTATGCCAGCAGCCTGCATGCGCGCGTCGTCGACGTAAGGATCATAGGCGAGCACGCGCATTCCGAAGCCTGCTCCCGCCATCCGGGCCATACGACAGCCGATTTTTCCAGCGCCAAGCAGTGCAAGGGTTTTTCCCGAAAGATCCTGTCCAAGCCAGGGGGGTTCTGGCCAAATCCAGCCTTGTCTCTGAACCGCGCTGTTGATGGCAGGCAGGCGTTTTGCAAGCGCAATCATCAAAGCGAAAGCTCCCTCGGCAACGGTTGCTTCGGCGTAATCCGGCACGTTGACCACCGGGATGCCCCGGTGCATTGCAGACGGGATATCGATGGCGTCGATGCCGACGCCGTACTTAACGATTCCTTTGAGCTGTTTGGCTGACGTGACGACGCGGTTTGTGATTGGCGTATAACACATGAGCAGGAGATCGGCATCTTGCACCTCGGCTGCCAGTTCATTTTCAGTAACGTTCTCAGGCAAAGTGACGAGTTTTACTCCACGGGCTCGCAGCCCGCTGTCAATCCCGGGACAAGTCAGTTCGCAGTCCGTCCTTACAGCTTTCATGTAGTTCCAATTGAGCAATTCACAAATTTAAGTGCCGGGCGCCCTCTCGAGAAACCGATAACTCGCATGACAATCGTAATCGATTCCATGCTTCTCTTTTAGGCTTTGGATGTGGGCCAGATCCCGCTCGGTGTGCGGGCTGGCCACGCCGCCGCTGGGAAGTCTCTCAAAGGTATGTAAGAATGTTTCCTCCAACATCTCTCCAACCGTCATCATTTTATGCCGCGCTAAGTCCTCTAACAAGGAAGCCAGCCGTTTTTCAATCCGCGCTTCGAATGTGACTCGTTCGATTTCCATTTTCGGTTCTCGCATAGGAATGCCATGACCAAAGCGAATCACATGCTGGTTGGGATCGCGGACGTGCATCTCCCGGAGGCCCCAAGGTTCATTCTCCGGTCCAAAGATGATTTCGGCCCCGAGCCGCTGTATTTTTTCGGCGTAGTCATCGACATCATCCACGAAAATGGAGAGCCAGGTTCCAGGATGACCCTGCCCACCGAGGCAGAAAAAAATCTCCACATTTCCCAGGCGCACTGCCCCAAAAGAAGGCGGGTCGCCCCACTCCCAAAGCTTTTCGAACAACAGCTTGCCGGTGTAATATTCCATCGCCTCTTGGAAATCTCGAACGTACAGAATTGGCGTCAAACTTTCGGCCAAGATTTTTGGATTGTAGCTCATAGATCAAATAGAAATGTTGAACAAATCTAGTGATCCGATGACTGAAAAGAAGGTAAATTGAGGGCCTTCATTGGATCAGAAATCCTTCTCAAACGGAATGGGAACTCACATGATGGGGCAATGATTTTGAGGACACACGTTTTGTGTTCGATTGCCGCCATTGCATTGGCTGGAGGCGAGTTTGGGCAAGAGTTGTCCGGGGCCGAACCCGAGAAAGGACCCGTTGCCATTGGCTCCCGAATCGAAATGTTTGTGGATGATTGGTTGATTGATTCAACGCGCTGGCACGGCCAGGCTTCACTCCAACTGCAAACGCCGCAAAAACGCGAGGTCGTGTTGGTGACCGACAAACCCTGGGAAGGCCCTGACAGCGCTTACTTTACTGTATTCCAGGATGGTTCATTAGTGCGGCTGTATTATCGAGGGCTCGTCCCAGGAGGAGATCGCTCGACTGAACAGGTGACCTGTTATGCTGAAAGCACCGATGGGGTTCACTTCACGCGTCCCAACCTGGGCTTGGTTGAATTCCATGGATCGAAGGAAAATAATATAATTTATCGCGGCGTCGAATCGCATAACTTTGCCCCGTTTCTGGATGCAAATCCGGCAGTCAAACCCGAGGAACGTTACAAAGCTGTGGCCGGATTGCAGAACCAATTATACGGTTTCTCTTCGCCGGATGGCGTCCACTGGAAAAAGTTGCAACCAGAGCCAGTCGTGACTAAAGGAGCCTTCGATTCGCTGAACCTTGCTTTCTGGGATGAACAGACCCGCACCTATCGCTGCTTCTCGCGTTACCTGGACGGGGGAGTACGCGCGATTCAGCATTGCACTTCCACCGATTTCATTCACTGGAGCGAACCAATGCCTAATCGTTACGCACAGGGCACGCCGAAGGAGCATTTTTACACAAATGGGACAAGACCCTGCCCGGGGGCACCGCACATTTATTTGTCATTCCCGAAACGGTTCGTTCCCGAGCGCAAGAAGCTTCGTAACCACAAAGAAACCGGCGTTTCGGATGCGGTATTCATGAGCAGCCGCGACGGAATGAACTGGGACCGGACATTTTTGGAAGCCTGGGTGCGCCCCGGACTGGACGAGCGGAACTGGACCCAACGAAGCAATATGCCGGCTTGGGGGATCGTGCAACTCAACCCGGAGGAGTTTTCCATGTATATCAGCGAACATTATGAATGGCCGGATAACCGGTTGCGCCGGATTACGGTGCGTCGTCATGGCTTCGCTTCCGTTCACGCAACTGCCGTCGGCGGCGAGTTCACGACTCGCCCGGTCTCCTTTACGGGAAATAACTTAGTCTTGAACTACAGCACGTCCGCCGCTGGAAGCATCCAGGTCGAGATCGAGGATGAGCAAGGAAAGGCATTAAATGGAAAAGCCGCCGCCGATATGGTTCCACTGTTTGGAGATGAGTTGGACGCTGTCGTTCAGTGGAACTCGGGAAGTGATTTGTCGGGTCTGGTTGGCAAGCCGGTTCGCTTCCGGTTTATTTTGAAGGACGCCGATCTGTTTGCGTTGAGAACATTGTCAAAGGGCGAGTGATCTCAGTGGTTTGGAGGGCTGAAAGCCCGAAATGTGATAGCCTGGGCTGAAGCGAGTCTGCGAGCGTAGGCCCAGGTATACGGTTCACAAAAACATGGAGCCCTGCAAGGGCGAACCATTGTGCCAAAACATTCGCCCGTTGGCACATGTATGAAGGCGAATCTACGGTGCGCCAAACTGGAACACCCGGTAGAACCGCTGGCCAACTGTAAAGGGCGGGGAAAGAGTTCCGGGAGGCCCGCTGTCTGTCCAGGTTGCTGTGGTCCCAGAGGAGACGATTTCGCCGGTGGGAGATCCAAACCAACTGTGCAGGTCGGGTGAATACTCGACCTGGTAAGTGCGTCCGGCTGTCGCGTCCCAAATGAGATTGACGGCGCTCTGTTCAGGAAGTAACTGCACGGAGGGCAACTTGAACGTCAACGGAACGAACCCCGCGCGTTGCAACCCTCGCTGTGCTTCGGCGTTCTGCATAAAACGGTTCCAGACGTTCTGGGTCCGATAGTTTTCGATCATGACGACGATCGGGCCTTGATCGATTCCTAATTCATCAGGACCATAATACCCTGCGCCGAGGTTAAACGAGTCGCGAAACCCGTACGCTGTCCAGATGTTAATGCGGAAGTCGTAAAAATGCCGTAATGCGGGCAAACAATATTCAGGAGCAAAAGGCATGGAACCACCTGCGGCTGTGGGAGCAATGGTGCCATCATCGTCTTGAGGCGGCGGAGCGCCATGGGCCGCGTACCCGTTGGGGCCGTCGCAGGCAGTTAATCCCCACACATTGCTCGAATACCCAATCTGATGCGCGGGGTTGGCGATGCAATAAGCACGCTGAGCGATGGTTGCGCGTCGGGAATTCTCGAAGTAGGTGCTATTGTGACTGTTCATGTACGCATCCGCGATATGTCGGAAATCGATCCAACAATGGGAATACTGGTGCCCAAATAGGGGAGGAAATGGCACGAACGCCTGGCCGTAATTGGTGGCCCAGGTATAACCACTGGTCCAGCGACTCCATGCAGAAGCCGGCAACGGATTGGTTGCCGCGCCCAGCCCGAGACAATACAGAAGCATTCCCTCATTGTAACCGATCCAATTGCCAAAAGTTGTGAAGCCTGTCGAAGGATCCCAGCCCATAGCAATTGCATTGGTGCCACGCGCCATCCAATTCCAATCCACGCGATTGAAGATTGAGTCGGCAGTATCGCGAATAGCTGTTTCGTCGCCGTTGGTGCCATCAAAATATTGTTTGGAATACAGGATTCCGGCAAGCAGTAAGGCTGTATCGATGGAGGACAATTCCGTGCTGCCGGCGCGCAAGGCGGTATTCATATCCAAAAAATGATAAAACCAGCCTTTGTACCCGATCACGCCTGACAGACTTGTTCCCTGTGGTCCCTGCAGAAATGTGTTTAATGTGGTGAGGACACGAGCGACTCCTTGAGTTCGGGAAATCCAGCCATGATCAATACCAATTCCAACCGCGGTCAGCCCGAACCCCACGGCAGCGATACTGCAGGCAGAGCCGCTGGCGCTGCGATCCGGCACGAGGCCATTGGTTGGATTCGCCTTGTACCAAAAATAATCAAAACTGGTTTGCTGGACGTACTCGAGGAATTGATCGTCGCTGGCGAACAGGTGCGGTGTAGCGGACACGGTGACCGATGGAGCGCTTTCCACCGATGAGGTCGTTACCGCGGTGACCTGATAATAATAAACCTGGCCATTTTTGAGGTTGAACAAATCGCAGAATCCCGGCGAAGTAACGGCGTTTGCTGTTTGCAGCGTGAATGGCCCCAAACTGTTGGTTGAACGATATACTTTATAACCTCCAAGATTCGAATCACTGTTTGGATCCCAATGAAGGACAACGCTGAGGTCACCCGTGCGGGTGACAACTCCAGTTGGAGATTGAATCGCAAGCGCGGGTCTGAAAGCGGCGACCAACAAAACGATTCGGAAAAGCCGCATTGATTTCATGTCCAGGCCGGCCGGCGTCGGGCCGACATTATATCCAACATAGCACGTGAGAATGTGAGTTCAAACGCAGAGAATCCGCCTGCACAACAACAATGCAGCAGACGTCGCCGGTTTTAGCTGATTGCGCTTTTGTCAAATACGCCTGCGACAGCGGATTGTTTATCCTGAAGCCGATCGACCTGTTGGAGGAATCTCTTTTCGTCCTAAGTCCGTGGAGACAGAAAATATGTTTGACTGCATTGCCATTACACATACGCTCTTCAAAAATGCACTGGGTCTGTCGGGTGCTGCGGTGAAACTGTTTTTCCCCAAAGCTCCGGCAAGAGCATACCCGCGTTTGGCGGGTGATTATAAGTTATCAAGGCTTATCTGCGAAATCTCAGACGGGCGATCAGATCTGGCTTTACTCTAATCGAGCTCCTCGTCGTAATCGCGATCATTGCCATTTTGGCCGCGATGTTACTTCCCGCATTGTCCAAAGCTAAGCAAAAGGCTTTGGGCGTACACTGTCTAAACAACCTTCGGCAAATTGGGTTGGCGATTACAATGTATGCCGACGATCATGGGAACTCCCTGCCTGGCCCGGTCTGGGGATTGCAAAGTACTGTCGGAGTAGTCGGAGCGGAAAATCCTTACGTGCTGGCGATTTATTTGGCGCCTTACCTTATCCAGCAGGAATCGAACAATTTCGAAAAAGTATTTATGTGCCCGGCGAACCGATGGGCGCAGGATTACAAAAACCTCAACAATCGCGGTTCTTACGTCCAAAACTTCGGAACAGATTCCAATGGTTTTTATCCCATATTCGGTTACGTCCCTCCCAATATGAAAAAGCCGCTGCGGCTCTCGGAGGTCGAATCCAAGTTTGGACCAATCTCAACCGTTTGGGACCTCGAGGATGTGGATGCATGGAACTATACAGGCTCACCAACCCCCAGGCCTGTTCATAATACTGGCCGCAATGTGCTCTACGTCGATGGTCATGTTCTTTTTCTGCGTACGCGGTCACAAACTCAAGTTCCTTAAATGCTTTCACTCAGGACAAAGTCACAAATCAACCACCCAGTTCATTATTCCCTAAAAACACCATGAATATGAATGACCGAAACACCCTATGCCGTTTTTTCGCGATAGGTTGCTTGCTGCTGGCCTCGGCTTCGCAAGCAGCAACAACCAATTCCACCATCGTCAATGCGGAAAACGTCGGCCTATGGCCCGTGACTTCGACCATAGATGTGAACGCCAACACCAACTTTAATTACAACACGCTGGGTGCGTGGTGGGTGGACATTGCGGCCAACCACAACGTTGCCGTCGCCTGGAGTGATATTGGCGCAAGCGCGCTTGATTTTGTATCGATGGATAGTGTGTGGACCTTGTATGACGCCAATGGTGTTTTGCTGATACCCCCAACGGTAATTACCAACCTGACTGGCGAACCTGGGCCAACAACCTTGACGAACACCTTTCTGAGTTTCTTCAGGCCCGACGGCAGTTCGACGCCCGGCAATGGAAATCACGTTCCGCACATTCGAGCCAACCGCTTTGGCTCTGGGATTTTGTATGGAACGCGGGCAGACCGGCTTGGACTGGAGATTCCATCGTTGTTGGCGATTAACACCGACGATACAGGGACTCTTACCAAATCTTCGACTGCCAGTGGTTTTCCTGCGGTGCAGTTGCTCAACAATGATGGGACACCCGGGGCGGGGATTGTGACTGGGGTCAATGACGCAGAAGCCCAGGCCGTGGGCAATGTGTGGTGTCAGGGCATGGAATATCTGGCCAATGGAAATATTGTAATAGTGAGCGAGTCGCGGCAGAACCAGGAATTGGTGGATCGGTTTGGGGGTTCAACTGCGGCCCGGCACGTGGTCTATCGAGTGGTGACGCCGGCCGGTGTGATAGTCAAAGCGACATCGCTGGCAAGTTCCACCAAGGATTCGACAGAGCTCTTTGGGTTTGGTGTGGGAGTGACCTCGAATGGTTTTGCGATACGCTTTTCCTACCGACCAAGGGCGGATGGATCGAACAAGAACTCGGGTACGATCCGATTGTTTGATAACGACGGTAATCCAGTGAGCGATGATATTAATGAATCAGACGCAGTAGGGGCTTTTCTTGGGACCGGACCCAACAATCCAACGGGTGGAAATGGTGGTCGAGGGGATTCGGTCGGTTTTCATGGCAACGGCAAGGATGCTTACGTCAACGTGTGTGTCGGAGACCAGGAGGGGGTTCGCGGTCCAGTATTCGTGACAGTCTATAACGCCGATGGTTCGGTGCGTTATCATCGGGCAGTAGCGGATGCTGGAGAAATTATTAATGCCGACCAGGTTGATGCAGCAATTGCACCCGATGGAAGGGTAGTGGTTGCGATTGATGACAACAAAGCCGCGGAGATGAGCGACCAGAGCAATTCGCTGATCTTGGGGCGGATTCTGGATGTAAATGGGGACCCTTTGGGCCCGCTCTTTTATGTCAGTGAACGGGAAAATCCCTTTAACGCCACTCAGGATAGCATTCATCCTAAAGTGGCATGGCGTGACGATTTAATTGCTTTTGCCTGGTCAAGTTCCAACAGCCTTGCCACTGCCAATAAGGTTCTATCGATGAGGCTGTTTAATGCAGCACGGGTTGTTAACCCGGAGCAGGTTGGTCTCTCGGCGCGCACCCCTACCATAGATGTGAACGCCAACACCAACTTTAATTACAACACGCTGGGTGCGTGGTGGGTGGACATTGCGGCCAACCACAACGTTGCCGTCGCCTGGAGTGATATTGGCGCAAGCGCGCTTGATTTTGTATCGATGGATAGTGTGTGGACCTTGTATGACGCCAATGGTGTTTTGCTGATACCCCCAACGGTAATTACCAACCTGACTGGCGAACCTGGGCCAACAACCTTGACGAACACCTTTCTGAGTTTCTTCAGGCCCGACGGCAGTTCGACGCCCGGCAATGGAAATCACGTTCCGCACATTCGAGCCAACCGCTTTGGCTCTGGGATTTTGTATGGAACGCGGGCAGACCGGCTTGGACTGGAGATTCCATCGTTGTTGGCGATTAACACCGACGATACAGGGACTCTTACCAAATCTTCGACTGCCAGTGGTTTTCCTGCGGTGCAGTTGCTCAACAATGATGGGACACCCGGGGCGGGGATTGTGACTGGGGTCAATGACGCAGAAGCCCAGGCCGTGGGCAATGTGTGGTGTCAGGGCATGGAATATCTGGCCAATGGAAATATTGTAATAGTGAGCGAGTCGCGGCAGAACCAGGAATTGGTGGATCGGTTTGGGGGTTCAACTGCGGCCCGGCACGTGGTCTATCGAGTGGTGACGCCGGCCGGTGTGATAGTCAAAGCGACATCGCTGGCAAGTTCCACCAAGGATTCGACAGAGCTCTTTGGGTTTGGTGTGGGAGTGACCTCGAATGGTTTTGCGATACGCTTTTCCTACCGACCAAGGGCGGATGGATCGAACAAGAACTCGGGTACGATCCGATTGTTTGATAACGACGGTAATCCAGTGAGCGATGATATTAATGAATCAGACGCAGTAGGGGCTTTTCTTGGGACCGGACCCAACAATCCAACGGGTGGAAATGGTGGTCGAGGGGATTCGGTCGGTTTTCATGGCAACGGCAAGGACGCTTACGTCAACGTGTGTATTGGCGATCAGGAAGGCGTGGCTGGTCCGGTGTTCATCACTGTATATAACGCCAATGGCTCAGTGCGGTACCATCGACCATTGTCTGACCTGGGAGAAACCAATTATGCCTCGCAAGTTGATGCGGCAATCGCTCCCGACGGGCGTGTGATCGTGGCTACGGACGATAAAATCGAGTCGCTGGCTGCGGGAAAAGCAAATCGTTTGGTGATAGCCAAAATGTTTAGTCCCACCGGCGCATCGATGGGACCTTTATTTTATGTCAGCGAACGCGAAACCGTGTCCAATACGACAACCGACAAAGAAAGCTTTGGGCCGAAAGTGGCCTGGCGCGATAATTTGATCGCGTTTGCGTGGTCAAGCCAAAACAGTCCCTCCACGACTAACCGGGTCGTCTCCTTGAGATTATTCAATGACGCTGTTGGGATACCACCCACATTGTCCATTGCAAAATCGGGCGGGAATGCTGTCCTGACATGGTCCGCGACAGCACCGGGTTATACCCTGCGTTCCAAAGCGAGCGTGACAACTGCCGTCTGGCAAACGAACAGTCCGCCACCGGTTTTGAGCCCCGGCGGATCGGTTTATCAGGTGACAGAACCGATAGGGCCCAGTAGCAAGTTTTATCAGTTGATAAAATAACTGAATATCACGTCGTGACTCGAACCCAAGCCTTCGATGAAGGTTTGGGTTTTTCTTTTCCTGGCGGGGCCTCACAGATTGAGAGCATCAAGGATTTTTGCTATCCTTGGCAGTTGACTTCCCGGTCCGTCGTGCAACGGTACTACAGGACCTTTTGTTTTTACATCGTCGGAACCGGGAAAGATTCTGCTTATGATATGTTCTCCTTCCTCCATTCACGAAAACCAGCTCTGCACTCAAAATAAAACAACTAACCGTCATACATTCAGGATTTCAGTCCTGCTGAGTTCTGTCGTTCTTTTGTTTTGCGTACAGAACGGTATGGGGGTGAATTTGTTGGTCAATCCCGGATTCGAGACGAACAGCGGCCACGTAATTCCTGAGGGTGGACACGGTTCGAGCCACCTACGGCACAGCATTCCGGGACGCCCCCTTTGGGCAATTTTTGGGTCGAACAAGTGGCAGGCATCGCTCACTCCGGTAATTTCTATTTCAAGGAATGGGGAGCTTCCTACAACGGCACCAACAACGTGGCCGGCATCTATCAGGATTTGAGTTGTGCTCCGGGGTCGGTCTATCAGGCCAACGGATGGTTCTACACTTCAGCCGGGGACATGATGGGCGCGGACAACTACGAATGGATAGAAGTGTCCTTTCTTGGAGCGAGCAGCAATACATTGGCGTTGTATAAGTCAGCTAATTTCAGCGCCAGCGTGGGGACAGACGGCTGGTTCCAATACCAGGTCACTAACGCATGCAATCCCGCACAGCCGGTATCTTTAGGCGATCCTTTTTTTACGACTTACGCGGTCACCGGTTCCGTTACTCAACTCGTGGCGCCACCCGGGACGACAACGGTGCGGTTTCGCTTCGCGTATTTTCAGTCAGCCATCGAAGGCGGCTCTGGTTATTTTGATGATGCCGTCCTGAACCAGATTTCCGGATCGTCTCCCCCGGTTATCACCAGTTTTTTCCCGCAGAATATGATCTTCGTCAACCCGAGCGACGGAGTGAGTTTCAATGTCAGTTCACCCAGCGGCAACACTATCAATCACAGCGGCGTTCATCTGGTGTTGAATGGAACGGATGTCTCAGGAAGCCTGGCTTTCTCAAGCTCAGGTTCAAACACCAACGTGACGTATCACGGGCTTCAATCCAACCTGGTTTACAATGCTTCCATAACGGTAACAGATGCCGCTAACTTTACAGCCAGCGCCAATTCGTATTTTGAGACCACCTGGGTCGGCGTTCCGCCCGTGATTTATTCATGGGAAGCGGAGGATTTTGATTTCTCAAGCGGAATGTATATCAATAATCCCTCGCTCTGCAGCGCGAGTGGGAATGCTAGTTGCTATTTCGGCAAGGTGGGGGTCGAGGGTGTGGACGAACATCTCACCGGGACCACTCCGAACCACTTCTATCGAGCGGGCGATGCAATCGGTATCGTGCCTTCGGGTGACTACGCCCGCAGAGACCATTATCTTGCGGGAGTGTTGGATTACCGAATTGATCCGTTCAATGGCATCAATGGAGGCGACAGTTCGTGGCTGAATTACACTCGAGATTGGCCCGCGGGGACCTATTGGATAGTCGGCCGCCTCACGACGGATGTTTCTCTTTCCGGCAGCATTACCCTAAGCAAGGTGAATGCGGACACGACGACCACTGATTTGGGGATCTTCTCGGTTAATAGCGGCCTTGGATGGGGCAATTATCAAAACGTATTTCTGAAGGATACCAACGGCAATAATGCAGTGATAACGCTGAACGGAAAAGCGACTCTGCGCGCCACCAGCGGAGGCAACCTTCTGCCTGGCTTTTTCATGCTCGTCGCCGGCCAGGTGGATTTGCCAACCCTGAGCAATGTTTACCCGACCGGTAACCACCCCTTCGAATACACGAATGCGTTGAGTTTCACTGTCACCACGGTCGGCGCCACATTTCCTGCAAACGGGATCACTGTGGCTGTGGATGGAAACGATGTTTCCGCGAGCCTGGTTATGACCGGGTCAACCTCAGTTAAAAACGTGGTTTATCCCGGCCTGCTGCCGAATGCCACTCACGTGGCAATTATCGCAGCAACGAATTCGCTCGGACATGGGATTCGTGTCACTAATCGCTTCGACACATTCAGCGAGTCGAATTTCATGGTCGAAACTGAAGATTACGATTTTAACGGCGGGCAGTTTGTCGATCCGTGGTCTCCAGATGCTTACGCAGGACTCGGAGCAACGACTAATATTGATTTTCAGCACACCACACTCGACGGGCAAACCGCTTTCGGAATTTATCGCACGGACGGCATCCCCGAGGACAAACTCCTTCAGCATGATTACTTGCGCCAGGCATTCATCAATGCAGGAGCGATCGATTACGTTTTAACCTTCTTCGCAGGCGGCGACTGGATCAATTACACGCGAGTTTATCCGGCCGGAAGCTATTATGTTTATGGCCGCTTCTCAGGTGGTGGACCCTTCACGATGTATTTGGACCAGGTCATCAGCGGCGCAAGTACGACCAGCCAGGTCACCAGGAGGCTGGGGCAATGGAGCGCGGTCGGTAAAGATTATGTCACTTACGATTGGGTGCCATTGACGGACAGTGGACAGGTTGCGCCAGTGGCAATCAAATTGAATGGCCTCAGCACATTGCGCATCACCACCGACGGATTTTGCAATCCCAATTACTTCATGTTGGTCCCGGCGAACGGAATATCACTGACCGCCTCGCGCTCAGGGAACAACATCCTTGTGTCGTTCCCCACCCAGACAGGTGTCAATTATCGAGTGTTTTACCGCACAGATCTTTCCGCAACCAACAACTGGGTCCTGCTCACTTCAGTGCTCGGCAATGGATCGGTCAAGTCTGCAACTGATTCCCTTGCCGCAGGGCAACGGTTCTATAAGGTGGTCGCACCCTAAGGCATCTTATTCACTAAGAAAAGTGACTTAGTCGCTTAATCGATAAAACTGCGCCGCGCGGACAATAGAATTCGTAAAGGGATTGGTCGCGGCTGAAATATTGGTGAACGTGCCAGTAAGGTCCGGTGCGGATTGCAAGGTAAAGCCAGTAAAATCGAACCCCGCAATATTGGTAGGCCATGTTATGATAACGTTTGTTCCATAGGGAAGGATCATAAGCTGCGGCGCGAACGACAGCTTAAAAATCGTGCCATTCCCGAAACTACCACCATAAGCTGTTGTCCCAAATAACGCCTTGCCCGATAATACCAAATCCCCAGATGGATGGGCACCGTCGCTATTCGTTTGCGGTTGAGGATAAGGAGGAGTTGCGGTGAAACTGTAAAGGTTGGTGAAGCCCATACCGTCAGTGCGGATCATAAATACCGTTCCCTGACCTGAACTTCCACCCGCAGTTGCCGTTCCATACAGGCTGTTACCGGACAAAATTAATCCGGCTGATGGATGAATCCCGTCGCGATTGGTGTAGAGACCAAAGGAATTATAGGCTCCCGCCGCGAAATTGTGCAGATTGGTAAAACCAGTGCCATCAGTGTTGATGGCAAACACCGTGCCCTGGCCAAAAATGCCGCCATTTTCTGTTGTTCCATATAGAGTATTGCCAGATAAAACCAATGGCGCGTGCGGATTAGCACCGTCGCCATTAGTAACGATGCTCTGGCTATTCAGATGCCCCGATGTAAAAGCATAATAGTTAGTGAAGCTGCTACCGTCGGTGTTGATGGCAAACACCGTCCCATTACCCAAATTGGCATAGTCGGTGCCATACAAGGTGTTACCCGAAAAAATCAAACCGGCAGACGCATAAGCTCCACCACTGCCACTACTGAAGCTATGAAGAGAGATAAAGCCATTGCCAGTTGTCGGGACGGTAAACAAAGTGCCATGACCCGAGGTGCCACCATCATTGGCTGCGCCATAAAGCGTATTGCCTGATAGAATCAGTCTGGCAAGCGGATGAGCTCCGTCGCTGTTCGTAAGGACGCTAAAGGAATTATCCTCAAGAGACGTGAAACTATGCAGGTTCGTAACGCCACCGCCATTAATAGCAAGGGACACGACGGTGCCGACACCAGCCTCCCCGCCGGCACTTGCGGTTCCGTACAAGGTGTTGTTCGACACAATCAATTCGGCAGACGGATTGGCGCCATCGACACCTCCACTGAAATCATACAGAGTGGTAAAACCTGAGCCATCAGTGTTCAGAGCAAAAACCGTTCCCCAGCCGGAGTTCCCGCCATAAAATGCGGTTCCATATAATGTGTTCTCTGATAAAAGCAAACCGGCAAAGGGATTGGCTCCATCAGTGTTGGTTTGATTGGGACCAGAAGCTGCCGTGAAAGTGTGCAGCAGAGTAAAAGCTTGCGCTGCGGCGTGATTTGCTGGCGCAAGGGCCAGACTGGTTATCAGAGAGACCAGGAGGAAAGATTCGGTTCTCTGAACTACTTTATTCATGTTCTTTGGCCACGCGAATTGAAGGAGACTTTTTTGTACCGGGCTTGAGCTCGCCGCCGAGATACAAAAAGGAATCATCATAAAATACCACATTCTATCAACATTTCACTGGATTCCGAATTTGAGCCACCTTCTGATGCTCAGTAGTCTATCAAAAACAATGGCTTGTTCACAAATGAACGCTTTTGCGGCCTATGAAATTCTGGCGCTCCTTGGAACTGGAACTCTGCGCTTCCCCGCGGCGGATGTGGAAAGGAAATTCAACAGAAACGGCATCGCCGGCTGCCCGGCGATGCCGTTCCCATAAATCGCAGATTTTACTGCGTCTTCAGATGCGGTGCCCGATTTATCTGTTGGAGCCACAGTTGGATTGAGCCGCTGCCGACACAATCGCATCCTTCTCGCTTTGGCTGATTTTTCCTTCGGCCAGCAACTGCCCTGCAGCCCGAGCTACGGCGGAAATATACTGTCCATGATTTCTCCAGGCGCCACCGGAAGCAGGCCCTTCGCACGGGGCCAACTGGTCAATGCTGCAACCATCATTATTCACAACCGAGCACGGCGGAGTGTTCGGACACGCATCCACCGAGTCAGGCACTCCATCGAAATCCTGGTCGGGCGGGCCGATGGTGATATTCTGGAAAACGGCCGTCCCCGAATTAGTTGCAATAGTTGGGGAATTCACGATCTGCAGGTAGCCGCCAATCGAGGTTCCATTAATAACCCCCTGCTCGAGGTTGCTGAACTCGAGCGGTGGACTTTCGAGGCAGGTGGTCGCGGTACGGGCGAAATAAATAATTGCATTTTTCCCGTTGCTATCCTGGAAAACGGTCAAGCCCAGTGTGACGGTGTCCCCTGAGTTGAAGTTCTTTGGAAAGGCATAAAAGGGCAGGAATCCGCCGAAAGCGACGACCTCATGGCCATCCGTGTTTACAATGAATTCGCCCCCATCGTTTAACGGGTTATTGAACACAAAACCGGCTTCTTTCCGTGGGGAAATCGGATCGCCCGTTAGAGTCACAGTCATGGTGATAGTGAACGCATCCGTATTATTAAAGAGAAACGGGGTCGCTCCCGAATCGCTGGAGAAATGCCAGGAATCCCGATTGGCGAAACCCGTAGGTTGGCTCACGTTTTGTTCTTCAAACGAAATAAGCGAGGGGTAGTTGCTTACCACGGTGAGCGTCGCCCCGGGCACATCGTTGAACTGCCGTGGGGTGATGACGGCTGAATTGATGGTGCTGATCTGGGCATACGAAGCCGTGGTGAAGCCAAAGGCGATGAGAGCAAGGTTGCGTAAGGAACGGTGATAAAAGGACATAAATGCCTCCGAATTGTTGATTGTTAAGCTAATCCCGGGTCTGCGTTTGCTTCAACAACCGTTCCAGAGTCCACGAGCAGTGTCAAGCTGAAAGTTTGAGGCTTATTTTGGAATTTTGCACATAAAAGGTCCCGATAAGCTTCTGTTGCATAGCGGTTTCATAGGGTCTGATACTTTCTATGTGAATCAGGTCAGGCCGGCGCCTTACAATGTGGCGGAGCATGATCGTTGAATTTAACCAGTCGATCTATGCCAGTAATTGCTTGTTAGCGATCGGTTTTTGGATAAACTTTCCGCCATTCCTGCGATGAAGAAAAAAGCATCGGTTATCTTGAGCATCGCAACAGTGATCCTCTCCACCCCAGCGTTTTCAGGGGATTCTTCGATTCCCGGATATACATTACGCCAGGGCCGCTACGAACCCGATGAACCGTATCGTGAAGAGCAGCCGCGAATAACCGGTTTGCAACAGGCGTTCCCTAAAATGAAATCGATCGCCGAAAATCCCATGACCCCGGCTAAGGTGAATCTCGGGAAGCTTTTGTATTTCGATCCCATTCTGAGTGGCGACAACACCATTTCGTGCGCGCATTGTCATCATCCCGATTTTGGCTTTTCGGATGGCCGCAAAACGAGCATGGGGTTGCATGGGAATGGTTTTGGTCCGGAACGTTCGGGAGGCGACATTCTCACGCGGGCCGCGCCGGTGCTCTGGAATGCCGCATATAATCCCGCTCAATTTTGGGATGGACGCGCCACAAACCTCGAAGAACAGGCCGCAGGTCCGATTCAGGATTCCCACGAAATGAATCAAAACGCGGAAGAACTGGTAAAGGAACTCAAAGCTATTCCGGAATATGTCCAGTTGTTTCAACAGGCTTTTGGCACAAAAGCAGCCATCACTTTTGATAACGTCACGAAAGCTATCGCATCCTTTGAGCGCACGATTTTATCTTTTAATTCAAAATTCGATCGCTACGCCGCTGGCGATTCGAGCGCGCTCAATGGTTCAGAAAAGCATGGTCTCCAGCTCTTTCGCTCGCTCAAAACTCGCTGTTTCGAATGCCATTCCCTGCCCAATTTTTCGGACGGCAGTTTCCGTGTAATTGGAGTACCTGAGTTCGAAGGCCAGGCGCGTGATACGGGCCGGGCCAAGGTGCCAGGCCAGGGACCGGAAGGGGGTTTCAAAGTGCCGACCTTGCGCAATGTCGCTTTGAGCGCTCCTTACATGCATAATGGCAAATTCTCGAAGCTCGAGGAAGTGATCGACTTTTATTCAAAAGGCGGAGGACGCCAATTTACAAATCAATCCTTTGACATTGACGACAAGATCGGAACGTTCGAAATCACGCCCGAGGAAACGTCCGATCTTGTGTCCTTTCTGAAGGCATTGACAGACATATCTCTCCTTCCGGATGCTCCGACACGAGTTCCGTCAGGCCTTCCTGTGGTTCCCGTAAAGACAAAGGGGTCCCCAAATCGGGACCTTGCAATGATTCGCAATGCGGAGCGACCGCGTTCTGTCGAAAGCGCATGGGCGAGCGGGCAAACTGGATTGCATACAAGACTGGATTCCGTAACAGAACCGATTACCCGGGTTGCGATCACGAAAAAAACTATCACCATCAAACCGGGTCAATCCATCCAGGCCGCTGTCGATCTTGCCAAACGCGGTGATCGTATCGAAGTGTTCCCAGGGATTTATCATCAATCGACCATGGTCGATAAGTCGGGCATCAGTCTAATTGGCGTTCAAGTGAATGGCGAGCGACCGATTCTGGATGGTGAAGAAAAACTTGGCGATGCAATCCAGGGATCGGCGGATGATTTTTTGATGCAAGGATTTCATATTCGAAATTATACCGGTAATGGTGTTGTGAATCACCGGGCCACACACGTGACTTATCGGGATTTGATCGTTGAGAATCCTGGTTTGTACGCCATCTACCCGGTCGAGTGCAAAGACGTGCTGGTGGAAGGATGTGTTGTCAGCGGCGCAAAGGACGCTGGCATTTATGTCGGTCAGAGCCGCGACATCATCGTCCGTAACAATGAAGTTTTTTTCAATGTTGCCGGCATCGAAATTGAAAACTCGGTGCACGCCCTGGTTGCGAACAACAGCGCGCATCACAACACAGGTGGCATTCTCGTTTTTCTTCTGCCCAACAATCCTTCGAAGGTGGGCTCACACACGCGTGTAGTCGGCAATCGCATGTGGGAAAATAATCATGAGAATTTTGGCAAACCGGGATCGACTGTGTCGTATATCCCGCCCGGGCTGGGCATGCTGATTATGGCCGCCGACCATACTGAGGTGACTCACAACCAGATCTTTGGAAATGACTCCCAGGGCATCCAGATGATCAGCTATTTGACTTCACAGCCAGCCCAGAAAAAGAAAATCCAATTGGACATAGAACCAAACTCGGACAACAACTTTGTTCACGATAATATTTACCACGACAATGGCCGCCACCCCGCCAAAACTTATGTGGACCAAAACATTCCCGGCGGCGACCTCGCCTGGGACGGTACGGGTGACGGCAATGGCTGGCAGGAAGGCCCTGGTGTCAAATCGTTTCCGCCGCAGCTTCCCAGAGAATCGGGTCTCGACGGGGCTGTAATTACACCGCACGCCTCCAAATAAACATCCTGGTCTCGACTTCAGCCATGAACAGGCGCACTTTTTGCTTTTTCACGGTCTGTGCTTGCCTCCTGGGCATTCCCCTGGGGGCAGTTGAAATCGAGAGCAAATTCATTGATGGATTGGGCCGGCCTGTGCCGGATGTCAGCCTCGAAGTTCGGTATCCGAAAAAAGGGCCGGATGAAAAGCTCAAAGAGGTGGAATGGCTGAAACTGACTTCCGATCTGGAAGGAAAAGTTACGATCGCGTACGATGAAACTTTAGTCCCAACAAACGAAACCGTCTGGGTTTCGATAAAGAAATCCGGTTATTCAAGCTACACAACCGAACCGAAATCCCAATACGTTCTAAAACGGCAATTCAGCGCGGAAGATGTTCGTCGCATTGCTCAACTTTCTGGAGAGAGTCAAAAAGCGGAATTGCGGGAGGTTCTTGTTGGAGAACTTAAAGACGAACCAAAAGGGGGGCACCGCAGCCTGGAAGAGCTTGTTTTCTTTCATGGCCGCGAATTTCGACCGGTTCTCCGGCAATTGGTCGAGGACAGCAAACCGGGAAAGACGGCCTGCTCGCTTCTGGCCTTTATCGGGATGCCCGAAGATATCCGGTTTATCATCCAGAATGCTCCGGCCCCAAAGCGGAAACTATATGACGATCGCTGGGCTTATGAGGTGGTTTGTGCACTGCTGCAGCCGGAAACTCAGGCAGAATGGGATTTTTTAAAGAGATGCGCAGCGGATGATTTTTACGATCGCTGGGTGGATGCCGGTGCGATAAGGACCTTGCGATTGATCGGCTCTGCCCAAAGCGCGGACGTTCTCAAAGAAGCTGCCAAACAAAATGTCGAACGCAAGGAGTCCTTTGCGTACGCGCTCAGTTCGATAAACAAGGGGCCGCTTTCGCTGGAAGCTGCCGACCTTCAGGAGGCAGGGAATAAAGTTGCGCAGGCGATCAAAGTGGGCGATTGGCAGTTCAATAAGGAACCTCGTTTCAACAAAGAAAACGATATGGCCCTTATTGACTGTGAATTCATTGCAGGCCGGGATTTATTGATCGAGACTGCCACCTTCCAGAAAGTGGGCGACATTTGGAAGTTGCGCGGGGTTCGGGAAACCATGCAAGCGCTTCTGGCCAATCCTCCCGAGGCGAAGCGGTTTGTGGGAGTCTGGCAGGGCTTTTCCGAGAGCCAGCTTGAGTTTGCGCGTCTCGAATTAAAATCGGATGCGACTGGATTGCTGGCTGTGAGCTTCCTTCCGGATTCGGTGCCGGACAAGTACATCGTCACTCGATGGTCGCTGAAAGACCAACTGGACCTCGTCATTAAACCCGCTGAACCGGGCGCAGAACCTGTCACCATGGAGAACTTGAAGCTGGGCACGGATGCCTTGCAATTTGTCTTAAGGCCTGTTCATGGAGGCGACTGGAGTTGCCGCCTCAAACTCTTCAACGAGAAAACATTTCAAACCCGATCAAACGCGGCAAAGAAGGCCTTGGAGCGCATTCAAAAGCAGCCTTAACCTCAAGTGTAATAGGCATGAGCGGCAATCCCGCACAAAGCAATCGGCTGCTGATGATGCGCGAAAATTTGGAAGCAATTCCTGAATTTGCGCTGGCAGACGGTTTTAAGTTACGCTGGTACTCTCCCGGAGATGAAAGGCTTTGGCTGGATATCCATCTCAAGGCGGATCAGTACACTCAAATAACCTCAGAACTTTTTCAACAACAGTTCGGAAATGATCTGGAGCAAGTTGCAACACGACAATGTTACCTGGTTTCTCCAGGTGGAAAAACAATAGGCACAGCCACTGCCTGGTTTGGAAATAGCCCTGAAGTAAACCAATTCGGGCGTGTGCATTGGGTAGCCTTGTTGCCAGAATATCAGGGGCGTGGATTATCTAAGCCATTACTGGGAGCAGTTTGTAAGCGCTTGCGTGAACTTGGCCACAACCGGGCTTACCTGAGCACCTCTAGTAACCGCAAACCGGCAATCCGTTTGTATCTGCGATTCGGCTTCAAACCCTGGATACAGCAGGAACAGGAAAAAAAGATTTGGCAGCAATTACTCGCGCCGCTGTAATTCGCCATCCGCGATTCCGGTTTGAAGTACCCGGCAATCTTTCGGACCGCAAGGCCAGACACCAGAGCCACTTTACAACAAAGACGCAGGTCGCCCTGAATGCAACGCTGCGTCTTTCGCTACTTCTCCTTCCGTAGCGCCCCCGATACTTTCAAACCTTTAAGGGTTGTTCTGCGGAGATTGACTGCTGTTTGGCGGCGTATTCGTATTGTTGCTGAGCGTTGCACCTCCGGCCCCTTGGGACGTGCTCTGATCCGTTTGGGTAGGACGCGTGGACGCTCCCCGTGTGCTTCCAGTCATCGTTCCGGTTTGATCATATGTTCCTCCTGTTGAGGTATCATGCGAGTGGCAACCTGCGATCAGAGCGGCGCTGCCTAATAGAATAATCAATTTTTTCATAGTCCTTCACTTTTCTTTTAAGAAACCACCATCAGTGCATTCCTATTCATTCTCTAAGCGAACTTTCGTTTCCCTGGTCCAAACTCATCCTCGGGTGGAATGCCAGCTATGGGGACTTTATCCCGTCCGTGCACCCCCTCCTCAGGATTTTGAGCCGGTTCGGCGTCAATCCTTTTTCTATAGCTGAATCCCCTGGGAGTTGCTACAGTGAGGCCACCAATGAGGCGACCACTTATCCTTGTGGCATTGCTGTACGTGACCGGTATTCTACTGGGCACCTTCATTTCTGCTCCCCTGGAGTGGCTCATGGCTCAAGCGTTGATATTGTGTCTCGTTGCGCTTTGTTGGGTAAGAGCACGGCAAATTGTGCTTCCAATCATTCTCGTCATGACTGGATGGACGGGCGAAATACTCCACACCGCGATTATTTCGCCAGACGATTTGCGACGGATCCTCGGCTCGCAACCCGAACTGGTGACCTTGCGGGGTACACTTCGGGAGACGCCCTCCTGGCGGGTTTTTGTTCAGGACCAAAAGGAATCCTGGCGCACGCTTTGCCGGGTTGATGTCACAGCCGCACGTTTAAACCACCGCAAATGGCAACCTGCCATCGGTCAAGTGGCTGTCATGACATCGGGCATGCTCACGAATTTCTTTGCCGGTCAGATTGTTGAAGTCAGCGGTGTGGCGCATCAGCCCAAAACGGCAGCGGCTGAAGGCACGTTTGATTACAGAGCCTACCTGCAGAAACTTGAAATTTATTACCAACTGGACGCAGCATCTGAGGAGGAAGACTGGAGGATTGTTGCATCCCCGTCCCGCCGCCCAATTGCAGATTACTTTGGAGACTGGGCGAGGCAAGCATTGGCAGCCGGCCTTCCGGTCGAGGACGAGGCTCTTCACCTGGAGTGGGCCCTGACTTTGGGTTGGAAGACCGCTTTAACGGAAGATGTTGCGGAGCCGTTTGTTCGCGCAGCCACCTACCATATTTTTGCCGTAGATGGCCTGCGTATGGCGATCATTTTTGGAATCTTTTTCAGCCTGCTAAGGGCGCTGACGCTGCCGCGAGCAGTTTGTGGCTTGCTGCTGATCCCGATCCTCTGGTTTTACACGGCTCTCACAGGCTGGCCTGCTTCAGCGGTGCGCGCCACGGTTATGCTGACCATCGTGATTGTCGGATGGGTTTTGAAACGGCCGACCGATTTAGTCAACTCGCTCTTCGCTGCGGCCATCCTTATTCTTATTTGGCAGCCGCAACAACTTTTCCAAGCGGGTTTCCAGCTTTCCTTTCTGGTGGTTCTGAGCATTGTGCTTATGATGCCCATGCTCCGGGCTGTTTGGGCCAGGTTGTGGGCCCTCGACCCATTACTCCCCGAATCTTTGTATCCGCGCTGGCGGAAGACTTTCGAAGGTCCGGGCAGGTTTGCCAGTGACATTCTACTTACCTCATTGGCAGCGTGGGTTGGCTCGATTCCCCTGGTTGCCTGCTACTTCCATATCATCACTCCCATAAGCACCCCTGCGAATTTTCTGGCCGTGCCCTTGTGTGGATTGGTACTGATGAGCAATCTGGCAAGCTTGCTCCTCATGGGCTGGTTCCCGGCAGTAGGGATTTTGTTCAACCATGCCGGTTGGTTTCTCATGGAATGCATTCGAGTTACCAGCCGCTGGTTTGCCATCCAACCCGGAGCTGCCTTTTATGTTTCCGAACCGAATCTCTTTTCCATAGGGCTCTACTACTGGATTCTGTTGGCAGCGTTAACGGGATTGTTATTCAAGCCAAAATTGCGCATCTGGACGATTGTTTGCACGGCGATGGCGGCAGGGACCTGGGTTTGGCAATGCTCGAATCACGCTTTCGCCACGCGGCTTCATATTCTTCCGGCAAACGGAGGTATGGCCATCTATTTTGATGCGCCTGGCGTTAAAAATGACCTGCTGATTGACTGCGGCACGAGCAATTCGGTTGCAATGACCCTGAAACCTTTTCTGCGGGCACAAGGTGTCAATCGGCTATCCACTCTGGCTCTCACCCATGGAGATGTTCACCATATTGGCGGTGCGAAGCTCCTTACAGAGTTATTTAAGGTCGAGCACGTCTGCGTCAGTCCCGTGCGCTTTCGCTCGGCCGCCTATCGCAAACTGATGACTGACTTTGAAAACACGCCGGGGAAAGTGCACAGAGTCAGCCGCAATGAAATGCTCGGTCAATGGACCGTCGTTCATCCCGAAGCCGGCGAACAGTTCCCACAGGCGGACGATAACGCCATTGTTTTGCACGGTCTGATTGAAAGTACGCCAGTTCTGCTGGTTTCCGACCTTGGCCGGCAGGGCCAGGAAGCATTGCTGGAACGAGCACCAACTTTGCGAGCCGATATTGTGATCACGGGATTGCCAACACGCCCCGAAGCGGTTGGCGATGCATTTCTGGAATGTGTGAAACCGCGTTTAATTATTGTAGTCGATTCCGAGTATCCCATCTCCGAGCGTGCAAATCCTAAATTCAAGGCGCGTCTGGCCGGAAAACCAATTCCCGTCCTTTATACGCGTTCGGCAGGATCTATCACAATTGAGTGGCGAAATCGTCAATGGGAACTCCGGACCATGAGCGGCCTCAAAATGAGCAGTGAACAACTCCCCAATCGGGAACAGGCCTCCCCGGAAAATTCAGATTACTTTAAGTAAAAATTGTGCTGTTTTTCGGCTGGATGGGGTGTACGCTGCTTTTGTGGTAGTGGTCAAAACCAACTAGATCTTCTGCTATGAATCCGCCGGGCACTATCAGTGAAATACTGACTCAGAAAGGGACAGCCCTTTGGTGTGTCTCGCCGGAAGCTACAGTCTTCGAGGCCATTCAGATCATGGCCGATAAAAACATTGGAGCGTTGCTCGTTACCACTCAGGAAAAACTGATAGGCATTTTGACCGAACGCGATTATACGCGTAAGGTGGCTCTACGCGGAAAAGCTTCGAAGCAAACCAAAGTTAAAGAAATCCTTTCTGGCGAAGTTATCACCGTCACGCCGGCCCACACCGTGGAAGACTGCATGCGGCTGATGACCGAACACCGGGTTCGGCACTTGCCTGTTTTGAGCGGGGATGAAATTCTCGGGCTTGTTTCTATCGGAGATCTCGTGAACTGGATTATCTCCGCGCAGAACCGGACGATTGATCAATTACGGACTTACATTACCGGTTACCCGGAATAACCAGACTGCGGTCTGCCTACCGGGCCGGACGCGATCTAGTCACACTCACTGCTACAAACCGGGCCTGAGGTATTGCAAATTTCTTCACCTCCACAGTGACTGCTTGCGGCGAGTACTGCGACAAGATCGTGTCCGCAATGTTTGTTGCCAGTCTTTCCAAAAGCCTCCAACTGCGGTTTTGCCCGTAACCCAGCAACTGCTGCGCGACGCTATGATAGTTGATCGTTTTTTCGATGCGATCGCTGAGAGCTGCTGATGAAAAGTCGAAGTTCATATCGATGGTGACCAGCAACCGTTGCGCCTTCGAGCGCTCCTCGTCCGTAACCTTTCCAGCACAGTGGGATCCGAAGCTTGGAATTCACGTGACTTGAAGTCGCGGC
>JADMIO012736352.1_pt1 | contig 71814 bp, 71 predicted proteins | sample 8958161 | NCBI WGS metagenome assembly JADMIO01 (sample SAMN16585339, study PRJNA669376) | soil metagenome | isolation source: Crop rotation soil | place: USA: Cullars Rotation, Alabama | collected 2011 | reverse complement strand
GCGACAACTTGTCCACGTGGAATTCTAAGCTTAGGATCCCAATGTGCTGGAAAGGCCGGAACCGATATAGGCGCCGTTGCCGATATTCACCGGCGCCACCAGCGAGGTGTTCGAGCCGATGAACGCGCCGGCGCCGATCGTGGTCTTGTACTTGCCGAACCCGTCGTAGTTGCAGGTGATGGTCCCGGCGCCGACATTGGCGCCGGTGCCGACATGGCTGTCGCCAATGTAGGTCAGATGGTTGACCTTGACGCCGGCCTCCAGCGTCGTCGCCTTGGTCTCCACGAAATTGCCGATCCGCGCGCCCTCGCCGACCGATGTGTTGGGTCGAAGCCGCGCATAGGGTCCGATCGAGGCTTTCTTGCCGATCCGGGACTCGACGATGTGGGTAAACGAGCGGATGACCGCGCCGTCGGCGATGCTGACGCCGGGACCGATCACCACGAAAGGTTCGATCGTCACGTCGCCGCCGAAGGTGGTGTCGGCGGCGAGATAGACCGTCTCCGGCGCAATCATGGTCACGCCTGCATCCAGCGCCGCCTGGCGCAGACGGGCCTGCATGACGTGCTCGGCCTCCGCGAGCTGGGCCTTGGTGTTGATGCCGCGCACTTCATCCTCGCTGGTTTCGATCACGACAGCCTCCAGACCCAATTGGCGAACGATGCCGACCGCATCGGTGAGATAGTACTCGCCCTTGCTGTTGGCGTTGCCGATTTTCTCTAAAATCTCGATGGCCCTGCGGCCGTCGAACGCCATCACGCCGGCATTGCAGAGCGCAATCGCGCGTTCGGCCGCGGTCGCGTCGGACTGCTCGCGGATCGCCAACAAGCGGCCGCCCTCGACCAGCAACCGGCCATAGCCGGTCGGATCGGCGGCTCGAAAGCCGAGCACGGCGAGCGCCGATCCGTTCTTCAGCGGGTCCCGCAGCCGCGCAAATGTCGCGGCGGAAATCAGCGGCGTATCGCCGAACACGACCATGAGATCGTCGGCACCCGCGGCGATAGCCGGCCGCGCCGCCAGCACGGCATGCGCGGTGCCGAGGCGTTCGGTCTGGACAAAGATTGTTGCGTCCGGCCGTACCCGTTTGACCTCGGCGGCGACAGCAGCGTGATCGGGTCCAATGACGACGGCCAGCCCCCCGCCAGTTCCTTTCGGAGCCGCCGCCAGCACATGCGCCAGCAGCGATCGACCGGCTACCGGGTGAAGCACCTTGGGAAGGGCCGACCGCATCCGGGTACCCTCGCCGGCCGCAAGTACGATGGTGAGGCTGGTTCTGCCGGTCATACAAATCCCTGTGGTGGGAGCGAAGGTCGCATCGTCGTCCTCATAAAGCGTTTCGTTCGTTCCGGCAAAACCTCGGCGGATCCGGGGCTCGCGGCCCATTTCCTGTTAATGTTTGCTGTGATTCGGCAGGCCAAGGGAGGGCCGACGACGTCCTATGGCAAGGCAGTCCGACCATCCGGCTGGCGATTTCGCCTCCGACAACACCGACGGCCTGCTGTCCGGTTTCCTGGCGGAGGAGGAGGATTTTGACCGACGCGCGATGTGGCGGCTCGGGTCGTGGGGCGCCGTCTCTGTGGCTGCGGTCATTGTCGCTCTGCTAGCCAACCAATCCTCCATAAGCGTACGGCGCGAGCAAATAGCTCTGGCGGATCTGGCGCGGCAATCCCAGCAGGTTCAGTCGGCCGCCCGCGAAACCCAGAACGAAGCCAGGCGGCTGGCCTCGGCTGTCGATACCCTGAACGGCGATCGCGACCGGCTTTACTCACGGGTGACCGTGCTGGAACAGGGTCTGGATTCGGTGACGGGCGCGATCGCACGGCAGGCTTCGGTGCCCCCTCTGCCTCTGACCACCGCTCCAGTGGGAGCAGCCGAACCCCAAACGCCAGCGCCAAATCCGGCCGCGGTGGCGACGATTTCGGCGGGACCGGCTGACAGGACTTCGGCCAAAGAGCCAAGGTCAGCCAATGTCGCATCCCTTAGCCCGGAAAATCTACCCAAGCCCGTTGTGACGCCGGCAACGCCGCTGGTGGCCGCGAAATCCCTGATGGCCCCGCCGGACGCGTCGGCTGGAAAATTACTTGAACCGGAGCCAGGGGCGAAGGTCACCAGCCCGGATCCGGCCGCGGCGGTGATTCCGACTGCCGAAGATACGGAAGTTGATTCCCCAATCCCGGTCGCGGTCCAACGGACCGATTTTGGCGCCGACGTCGGAAGCGCAAATTCGATCAGCGGACTGCGTGCCTTGTGGCGAGGCCTGCTCAAATCGAGCCCGGCGCTGGCTTCGTTGCGACCGATCATCGTGGTGAAGGAAAGTAACAGCGGTCTCGGCATGCAACTGCGGTTGGTGGCCGGGCCGCTAGCGGATGCTGCCGCAGCGGCGAAAATCTGCGCTGGCCTGATCGAAAGCGAGCGGCCTTGCGAGACCGCTATGTTCGACGGTCAAAGCCTTGCCATGAAGACGGAGGAATCCCCGGTCTCCCCCAAACCCACCGCACACAAGCGCAAGACCGGCAGGGTGGTCAAGCGCGCGGCCAGCGATCTGCCTGAAAAGAAGCCGGAGGGCTCGACGCTCTCCTTGCTTTTTGGCAAGCGATGAAATCAAAAATGCGCCTGACCTTAATGACTTGGGGTCACTCCATAAGGTTTTTTGTCAAGCTTCCTGGCCCGAAATAGGCCCCGGGTTGTCCCTTGCCGCGATCCGAACCATATTCGCCCCATGAAAAAATTTCCGTTCCGGCTGACGCCCTACCAGGTGCAATGGCTCTTGATCGTTGGTTTCGCCGCCGTGGGCTATGCGCTCTATCTGCGCTATCTCGCGATCGAGTTTTCGCCGGTGGCGTTGCAATGCGATGCCGGGTTGCAAACCATGCTGTGCAAGACCCGGACTCTCGTGACCTATCTATTCAAGAATTCGGTGTTCGGCGGCGTGGCCTTGACCATCGCCACGCTTCATCTGATCAGGCCGTCGATTGTGTTGCTGACTGGCGGCCTTATCGCCGCGGGATTTGGCATCGTGCTCTACAATATCGGCCTGTCGGGTCTGGCGATCGGTCTGCTTATTCTGGGATTTGCACGCCCCGCGCCCGCCACAGCGTAATCGCCAACATAAAATAGACGGCGCAGCTCCAGAGCGACTGCCAGTTCTCTCCGCCTTCGTTCAGAGCCGTATAAAGGGCCGAGCCTGCCAGCAGGCCAGCGAATACGGACTCGGCGATCGGGCGACCGCCGGCTTGGGGCCGGTTGAGCAGCATCAGGCTGGCAAACGGCACGACGGCCATGGTCAACGAAGCATAGGGAAAATCGCGGTAGCGCGGGTCGAACACGAAACCGAGCGCGGTCTCGGTTGCGATCAAGGTCGTCACGACAACCGTGGCTCCAAGCACCATCGTCAGGAGCGAACGCCCCCCGCCGCTATCATGCGGACCCATTAATTCCAGGAAGGTCGGCAACGGACGCCCCGACATCAAGGCATGGGCGCACATCAACGGCGAAGCCAGCGCCGCCGCCAGCAGCAAGCTCCAGCGCAACCAGCCGCCGAAGCCGTAGCTTTCATAGAATAGCTTGTCGGCGGCAATTCCGAACAGCATGCCGGCCGTGGTCGCGATGACGCCAACCGCGAGCCACGATGTCAGCCGCGGCGGCCATGGCCGGCGCCTTAACGGCAGTACGGCTGCGGCGAACACCAGAAGGCACAAGGCTATCCCGCAGCCCATCTGCAGCTTCCAGAACGGAAAGTTGCTGATGGCAACGCCGGGTGGATATTTCACCTGGCGTTGAATCGAATCGAACAGGCCCCAATAGCCGCCGACGGTGCCCTCGAGTTGGCGTTTCCAGGGCTGGTCGTAGGCTTCGATCAGGTTGACGCGGAAGTTTTCGCGTTTTGCAAGGTCGAGGATTTCCGAAACCACCCGTGCCTGATTGGTGCGCGACGGCAGCGCGCCGTCACGCATCCGTCCTTCGCTTGGCCAGCCGGTCTCGCCGATCAGGATTTCCTTGCCTGGAAAGGCCAAGGCCATCCGCTTGCGGATGGCATCGACATGGGCCACCGCATATTTGGCGCGGATCGGCTGGTCCTCCCAGTAAGGCAGGATATGGATCGTGACGAAGTCGACCGCTTCGTAGACTTCCCGATTGCGCAGCCAATACTCCCAGACATCGGCGTAGGTGACGGGAACCTTGACCTGCGCCTTAACCGCACGAATGTTGGCCGCAAGGTCGGTGCTGGTCATCTCGCCGCGGAGCAACACCTCGTTGCCCACGACCACAGCGGTAATAACCTCCGGATATTCCTTGGTCAGGTTCACCGCCGTTGCAATCTGCGTCAGGTTTTTCAAGCGGTTGCTGGTGAGCCAGATCCCCTGGATGACTTTCAGGCCGACCTTGGCCGCCAGGCCGGGAACCTGATCAAGTCCGTTTTCAATGGAATAGGTCCGCACGCAATCCGTTATTTTGGCCAGTTGCGCCAGATCCTGCGCGATCTGCTCCGGGGCGATCTGGGTCGTTGGCTCGAGCGGTGTCTGGCTGTCGCGGAATGGCGCGTAGGATACGCATAACAGCTTGGCATTGGGGTCAATGGGCGCGCGCGCCAGCGTAATGGGTGTGGCCAACCACCACCATAGCGCGGCAATCGCACCCAGGGATAAAAGCAGAAGCGCCAGCGGCGTACGAAGAGAAATCGGTTCCATCCTCCTGGCGAGGCACGTCGATTACCCGGTCACCGGTCGTCTGCCAAGGGCCGGAGAGACGCTATCCAAGGCGATCGGCCCCGCGGCTTTACTATGCGCCGACAAAGTTGTGAGTTTGCTGGACAAAATCCGAAATCTCCGTCATGGAATCCGACGGGGTTTCCGCCGCATTGGGGACCTATTTGAACGGCATCAACCAGCGTGTCCGGGCTGGCCGGCAGGAAACTATTCGGGGATTGTATGCGTCGACGGCTGCCAGGGTTACAAGTTGTTCGGCTCCAAAATGCGGTTTTGCGCCACTTCGCCGTGGCCGGTCTGGCGTTTCTGATCGGCATCGGCAGCGCCATTGCCCAAAGCGGCGACCTTCGCACCCAGGAACAACCTCAAAAATCAGCCCCGGCAACTCCGGCGGACGCCAGCAAGGATAATCAGCACAAGACCGATGAATTCGTCGAGGCGGCACAGGCGGTCAACGGCCCGGCCGGGAACCCGGAATGTGTCTGGCTCGGCCGCCGGGTCGTGGTCTTGATGTGGCGTGACGACCTCGATACCGCTTTTCGCCATCTCGACCTTTACGACCGCTTCGGCTGTCCGGGCGGCCACGTGCAAGCGACGTTTCGCTGTCTGGTCCGCTTTACCAGCACCCTCGACCCCAAGGTGCCCGACAGCCTGAACAGCCGGGTGCACGCCTGCTGGATCAATCCGGCAGCGCAGTTGCAGGCGGCTGCGACCGCGCCGTCGCCCGCGGCTGCCAACACCGCTGCAGCGCCACCCGCCTCATCCGGGCCGGCACCGTCTCCTGCGCCCGCCGCAGCGCCGGCCAAATAGCCTTATCCGCAGGCGCAATTTTCGCAGTTTGAAATGTTCGCGCCCTCAAAACGCCATAGCGTGATAAGAGTTGTTTAATTGCGCGGTAAATATATGCTTGGTGTGCCGTTGACTTGGTCGGATCTCGGGGACGGGTCCGCTGCCCTGCTTCCTTGACCCCTGATGGTTCCTTGCGATGCGTGCCGTCGTCGCCGTTCTGTTGTTAGTAGCCGCTGCTCATGCCGCTGTGTGGGACGTGTTGCAGGACAAGCAACAGGCTCCCGACTTCAAGGGTCTCCTGCCGAGCGTGTCCTTTGCCCCGTTTGAACGGGGTCACGTTGTCGCTGACGTCGCCGCCGACTCGGCGAAAATCCGCAGCGATCTAAAGAAGCTCTCCACCCTGACGCGAGCGATCCGCCTCTACACGTCGACGGAAGGCAGCGAACTGGTGCCGCCGATCGCCAATGAGATGGGCCTGAAGGTCACGGTCGGCGCCTGGATCGACAAGAATACCGATCGTAACGAACGCGAAATGCAATCGGCGATCGACCTCGCCCGCCGCAACGGCAACGTCAACGGCATCGTCGTCGGCAACGAAACCATTTACCGTGGCGAGCAGAAGATCGAAGATCTGATCAAGCTGATCCAGCGCGTCAAGGGATCGGTGAATGTCCCGGTGACGACAGGCGAAATCTGGAACATTTGGGTCGAACATCCCGAGCTCGCCTCTTCCGTCGACTTCATCGCGGCTCACATCCTTCCCTATTGGGAGGGATTTTCCGACAAGCAAGCCGTCGATCAGGCGCTGATCATCTATCAGAAGCTGCGTGACTCGTTTCCGGGCAAGCGCATCATGATCGCCGAATTCGGCTGGCCGAGCGCCGGCTATAATCTGCAAAAGGCTGTTCCAGGTCCGTTCGAACAGGCGGTGACGCTTCGCAATTTCGTCAGCCGGGCCGAAGCCATCGGCATGGAATACAATATCGTTGAGGCGATCGATCAGCCCTGGAAATTCTTTGAGGGCGGCGTCGGTCCCTATTGGGGGATTCTGAACGCCGCGCGCGAGCCGAAGTTCGCCTGGTCGGGTCCGGTCGTCAATGACGCCTATTGGAAACTGGCCGCCATCGCCCTGCTGGTCGGAATTCTGATGTCGCTGCCGATCCTGCGGCTCGCCCAACCCACGGTGCCGCAGGCCATCATGCTGTCGGTCGCGGCCAATGGCGTCGGCGCGTGGGCCGCGACCGTGTTCGCTTATTGGACCGGCCACTACTTCGTGTTCGGGTCGGCGTTCGCCTTGACGCTGGGATTGATCCTGCTGGTTCCGCTGGTGTTGATCGCGATGGCGCGGATTGAGGAGATCGCGGCGATTGCTTTCGGGCGAGGCCCGCGCCGTTTGATCGTCAAGGCGGCCCCCCTGGCGCCGGCCACCGTCGGCGCGAACGTGACCTTCCCTAAGGTTTCAATCCACGTGCCGGCCTATTTCGAGCCGCCGGAGATGCTCAAGCAGACGCTCGACGCCGTGTCGCGACTGGACTATCCGAACTTCGAATGCATCGTGATCATCAACAACACGCCGGACCCGGCGTTCTGGCAGCCGATCCAGGATCACTGCCGGGCGCTGGGCGAACGCTTCAAGTTCGTCAATGCCGAGAAGGTGCAAGGCTTCAAGGCCGGCGCGCTTCGCATCGCCATGGCACGCACCGCGGTCGATGCCGAGATCATCGGCGTCATCGACGCCGACTACATGGTGGAACCGGATTGGCTGAAGGATCTGGTCCCGGTATTCGCCGATCCCCGCGTCGGGCTGGTGCAGGCACCGCAAGACCACCGCGACGGCAACCGCTCGCTGATGCATTACATGATGAACGGCGAATATGCCGGGTTCTTCGATATCGGGATGGTTCAGCGCAACGAGGCCAACGCCATCATCGCGCACGGCACGATGTGCCTGATGCGGCGTGCGGCCATGGAGATGGCCGGTGGATGGTCCGGCGACACCATCTGCGAGGATACCGATCTGGGCCTCGGCATCATCGAGCACGGCTGGTTGACCCATTACAGCAACCATCGTTACGGCTATGGCCTGTTGCCCGACACCTATGAGGCCTTCAAAAAGCAGCGCCACCGCTGGGCCTATGGCGGCTTCCAGATCGTCAGGAAGCACTGGCGCCGCTTTCTGCCCAATGCGAGCCGGCTGTCGCCCGACCAGCGGCGAGAATTTGCTCTGGGATGGCTGAACTGGCTCGGCGCCGAAAGTCTCGGCGTACTGGTCGCCATCCTCAATCTGATCTGGGTACCGATCGTGGCGTTCGCCGATATCGCCATTCCCGACAGGATCCTGACGCTGCCGATCGCCGCCGCCTTCGTGATCTCGCTGGTGCATTTCGCGGTGCTTTACCGTCTGCGGGTGCCGGTGAAGATGGGACAAATGCTGGGGGCGATGGTGACGGCGATGTCGGTGCAATGGACCGTCTCGCGTGCGGTGGCCAACGGCCTGATCACCGAGCATCTGCCGTTTGCCCGCACCTCGAAGGGCGGCTCGTCCCGGATGTCGATCGAATTCCAGGCGTTCTGGGAAGCGGTGATCGGTGTTCTGCTGCTGGTCGGGGCCGCCGTCCTGGTAGCATCGAACAATTTCAAGCAGGTTCTGGAAATCTACATCTTCGCAGGCGTGCTGGTGTTGGAAAGCCTGCCGTTCCTTTCCGCCGTCGCCATCGCCATTCTCGAAAGCTCGCGGATCAATTCATTCCCGTTCTGGCGTAACATTGCGGTGCGGGCGGCCGAACTGATCGGCTTGCGTCCGGTGGCGATCCCGACCGCGATCACGACGCCCCAGCCGGCGACCTCCGAGGTTCATCGCGAAGTCATTTGATCGCCGCTCGACCGCGATCCCTCGGCCCGCTTCAAGAGCCTTCGCTAACGGGCCGTAAATGTTGGGGAATTGGTGTCATCTGGATCGCCGGTTTTGGCTCCGTGCTATTGACCGGCCCTCCCGGTGCCCCTACACAGCGCGGCGAGTGAGCGCGTAGCTCAGGTGGTAGAGCACGTGACTTTTAATCATGGGGTCGAGGGTTCGAGTCCCTCCGCGCTCACCAACAAGATCAAATACTTAGATCAAATTTCTTTCAAGTCGTGTGGGCACCTGTGTGGGCAAATCGGTTGCTGGCCATGCATGAGATTACGGTGCTGCGTGTCGATGAAGTGCAACCGATAGATCGCGCCAAAGCCAAATAAACCAGAGCCGCTAGGGTCTCGTTTCCGGCTGGCCAGATGTAAACTGGTCAGTATCGGTAGAGAGCCACGCAGGCGCTTCATTGACGATCCGCCCATCGACCATGGTCATCAACGCTTCAATCTCCGATATCTGGTCCACCGGAACGGTTAGCGGATCAGTGCTGAGCACCGCAAGATCAGCAAATTTGCCGGGCTCCAAGGTGCCTTTCTTGTCTTCGTCGAACGTCAGATACGCGCCGTTCGCCGTCGCACAGCGCAACGCCTCCATGCGAGATAGTGCTTGTGTCTCGCCGAACGTCCGATTGGAGCCCATTTGCCGCCGCGCCACAGTATGCTGAATCGGGTACCATAATGAAATTGGCGACGCGTCACTGCAGAGCGTCACCGTCACACCCGCATCGATCAGCGATTTCATCGGGACAATATCGGCGTGTTGTTCGGGCGGAAGATGCGCCGCCGTCCCCTCAATGCGTTTGTAAATATACCCCGTCGCATGCGCCCCGATCACGAGCCCCATTCGCACGATCCGTTCGATATCCCGGGGCGACAAGACGTTGATGTGGCTAACGACCCAGCGTCGACCCCTGAGTGATATTTCCCGATCGACTTCATCGTAGATATCAAGCATCCCGACCGTTTCGTGTCCGGTGATGCAGGTCGGGCGAATATCGTTCCTGGCGCAATGCACGAGAAGTTCTTTGAGCTTGTCTCGCGGCAGCCCATGAGTGGAATTGAAACCGGCCCAGCCCGTATAAGAGCCGCCCGCCCTGGCGCGCAACTCGTCTGCCATCGTACGGCCTTCATGCACATAGATGCCACCTATCTTGAGCATGTCGTCGCCGAGACCGGGCTCGCCAAAAAAGCTCAGCCAGGATTCGACAAAGGGTGCAATGGGCGCATCGCCGATGGCTGTCCAATCCGGGCTCAGACACAGCGTCGCCCGCATGGTCAATTTTCCCGCCCCATGTGCACGACGATAGGCGCGCATGACCTCGCTTGCCGCGCCATGCCCCTCGAAGATACTGGTCGTGCCGAACCCGTGATAGGCACGAGCTGCTCCCGGCAAAGTCCTCAGCCGATCCTCCGCTGAGAAACTCGCCGCCTCGTGGAACCAGATGATTTCCACGAGTGGAGCATAATCGTGCTCGAAAAACACGCCGGTTGGATCGCCGTTACCATCTTTCTCGATCTCGATCGATGGCACTGGCGACGAGGTATCCCTTGTGATGCCTGCCTTCTTCAGCGCTGCCGTATTGGCAAACGAAACGATCGGCAAGGTGCCGCGCCAGTAGCCCCATATCGAGCGAATGTAGACCGGATTGTTCGGCGCCGCTTCGTCAAGTTCTTGGCGTGTCGGCCAACGTTTCTCCGACAAGCTTTCTGGCAAGCCTCGATAATAAGGAGGGTCGCCAAGTGGCATGGTGACGATCCACTCGCCCGCCTTCTTTTCCCTCGCGAGCCGACGAATGCCATCCTGAATATCCTTGATGGAGCGAACTGGACCTAATGACGGAAATATCGTCCGGAGACCGGCGCGTTCCATGTGGGCGTGGCTATCGATCAGGCCGGGCACGATGGTCCGGCCTTTCACGTCGAGACGACGCGTCTGCGGCCCGATATGTGGTGTCATTGACCCATCTGTGCCGACGGCGAGAATTTTACCATCGGCAAGCGCAATCGCCTGTGCCATCGAATTACGCGCATCGCACGTAATGATGTTCGCGTTGTTCAGGATAATGCCGGCCGGATGCGTCATCATCGGTCCATATTTTCAAATCCGTCACCAAGGAACGATGCAGGATACGCGCAATGACGGATAATGGCCGCAGCGCCCCAAAATGTCCGCGTCAAGCGTGTCGTGGGCACATCGCCATTTAGCCCGCCATATAATTCAAGGCAACCGCGGCTAGCGACGAATTCGGATCCGCAAAGACATCCATTACTTCGAAGTGGTTGAAACCATCCACGCAGATTAACTCCGCTGTCTTTGAGGAGCGCCTTAACGAATTAAAAAAATGTTCCGCCTGCCGCTTGAACTCTGGCGTTTCCTTATCCCCATAAACAACGGTCACCGGCGCTCTGATTTGGTCGACATGTTGAACAGCACTCAAGAGTGCCTGCTCCTGCGGCGAGATTTTCACGTACGTACTTCTGACGCTCAACATGACGGGCGCAAGATCATACATTCCGCTCATCAACATGCCGCTTTTGATAACGTCCGCCGGCAAGCCACGATCCGACCAGTTCGTCGTGAGCAATACGCTTGCCATATGCGCACCGGCGGAATGTCCGGAGAGATGAATCCGAGCGGGATCACCGCCAAATCGGCGAGCGTTGCCGTGAAGCCATCCAATCGCTCGTTGTACCTGTTCGACCATCCCGGGCAACCGCACGGCTGGAATGACAGAAAAATTGAGGGCCACGTAGATCGCGCCGGCACTCGTGAAAACGGGCGCCGCAAAGGAAACATCGTCTTTTGTAAGGGATCGCCAGCCGCCACCATGAATGTGCACATGGACTGGCGCGTTCCCAGCTTTATCTGACGCAAACACATCAAGTGTTTCGTCCTCGCTAGGGCCGTATCTGAAGGTTTGTGGCGCTACGAGGGAACGAAAATCAGCGCTTGCTTGCGATTGTCGCGCCAGCACCGTGTTCATGTTGGGCGCCCAGGCCGCCTGGGTGTAAGCCTTGTCGAGCTCGTCTTGCGTATAGTCGAGATAAATCTTGGGTCCACCCATGGTCAGAGACGGCCGAGCTTTTGTTGAAGGCGTTGATAGAGCCGATCATACATAAGCAAAGGCTAGGATGAGACGAATGATAGAAAAAGCGAATTACAGTCACGATCTCATAATGTGAGAAGGTGAGCGGCAGCAAGTGTCGTTTCAGGGCCGAAGAGAACATGATCAGGTCGGCGGGAATCAAGGGAGTGACCATGACGGACAAAGCACGCATTGCTCACGTTGCGGGCCCAACGGCGACAATTCAGAACACGCCGCCACTGGTAACCTCGAACAAGGCGAGAGCGAAACGCGGACTTGCTCCGCGCACGAACGCAGACGGCTCCGCGCCTGCTTTCGACGCGTTGCGGCCGCAACGTCTTGCGGTGGCGGCAAAAGTCTATGTCGAGCAATTCTCAGCACATCCGCTGGAGTCGGATGCGGCCGAGCTGTATGGCGCACCTGACGGCTATATAGCTGCGGACGGGATATTCCGCAGGCAGCGTCAGAGTGATAGTGACAAACCCGTCTATGAAATCGAACTGCGGCCCGAAGACGGGCTATATCCGCTTCCTTATATGGCAATTCAGGCGGATGGCACGGCCTGGGACGAAGAGTGTGCAACGCCCGGCGCACCGGCCAGCAAGGCGCGGCAGGGCTTTTTTCCGGACGGATCTCGCAGCTTTGAAGAAATCGATCGCTTCGGGATCGGGATCGACGGTACCTGCAATCTCATTTCGTCTTTGGCAGAGGTCGATTTTTATCGCTCTGTGCCGTCAGGCGGGTACGTGAACGGGCTTCCAGCACACCTGCGTACTGATTGCGGGGACGGCGATATCGCTCCTGAATTGCGGGGCAAGGATTTTTTTGCTTACAAGCCATATCATCTCGGCGTGACGCCATCGCGGCCATTACTTGCCAAGTTCACCAACGACATGCAGGCTCTGGCCAGAGACAGCAAGTACGATGGCATCATCTGGACGCAAGGCAGCCCTCAGATCGAGGATAGCGCGTACTGGTTCAATCTGCTGATAGACACCACGCGGCCAATCTGTGGCAACGCAGCACAGCGTCCGCACGGCCAAATCAGCGCCGATGGTCCGCAGAACATCGTGCATTCGGTTCAATTCATCGCTTCGCGTTTATGGGAAGACGAGCAAGGCCGCAACCGCTACGGGGTTGTATTAATCGAAGATCAGCAGATCTTTGCGGCTCGAGAGATCGCCAAAATAGATGCGCGACCAGGCGGCTTTGCGGCGCTCGGCGGTCATGGTGGCATTATCGGGCAGATCAGCCACACCAACCGCATAATTCTTACCTCTCTTCCGACCAATAAGCACACTTATATGTCGGAGGTAAATCTTAGTAAGCTGCCTGATTCTGTTTCCGCTGTGAGGCGCACTTCGTCTAGCCTTGAGCGGATTAAGGTTGCGGTCAAGGATGATCAAGGCCTCCTCGTTCCGAGCGCGATTCCGGTCGTCTCGATTGTTAAGGACGGGAGTTACTCGACACTTGAGATCGGGGACGACCCTTCGCTTGAGCTCGATCTCATCGCCTCTATCGATCACAAGCTCAGTCTGGGCAAGCTGACTGGCTTCATTGTGGAGGGCATCGTGCCCTATGGCGCGTCGCCATCTCAGGCTCGCGACAAACTCCTGCGCATGGCCTGCTTCAGCGGCATTCCGGTTGCGAAAGTTGGCCGTAACGCTGCGGAGGGCTTTGCGGATCCGGAGCAGTTCCAAATCGCCGCCAGAAATTTGACATCGACCAAGGCGCGGCTGCTTTTGATGGCATGTCTGCTGAAATTCGGCAGCCTCCCGCCCGCAAACGATCCCGACAACCCCACAGCGGGAGAACTCAAAGCCATTCGGAAGGTCCTTGCGGACTATCAGCTAATCTTTGATGAGCATTGAGTGGACCCGCGGGGTGAAATCATCCACACCGCCACAACGCAAAGCGGCGGCCTCAAGCTATCGCTTACAAGTTGAGAGACGGCGCCGGATTAGCTGAGCTCAGGCGGCCACCAAAACCGGGTGCAAACCATCCCCTAATTGCCAACGAAGGACAGATCCACAAGTGAATTGATGTCGATCCGATGCTCCTGGAGGCCTTCTGCTATGAGAAAGTCCTGCTGCTTGTTCAAAAGGTCAATGCTTGGCTTTAGTCCCGGCGCATGCACATGGTCAGGCATGTTGAAATAGACGTCGGGCGGCATTGCAACAAGTTTGGCGTCGATGATCGCCTGGCGCGATTCTCTGAGGTGGCTTTCGTAATATTTCGTTGTGGCGACCAAATCGGTGATGAAAGCGCGGACTGCTTCCGGGTGCTTTTGGAGGAACTCCGGCTTTGCAGAGACGACGATCAGCTCCTCATCGAAGGGGATGACGTCTCTGGACGTGAGCAAAACGCGGAATTCGCCACTACGGATCTCGTTCGCCCCGAATGGTTCCGGCGTGCCACCTGTGGAGATCTTCCCGGCGCGGACCGCATCGACCATCGCCGCAAAAGGCATCGGAGCCCAAGTAACATCGCGGTCAGGATTGAGACCCGCGGATTTGATGGCTTTACGGGTCCACGTTTCTATGGAGCCGCGAAAGCCGATGATCCCGATGGTCGTACCTTTGAGATCCGCGACCGTTCGGGGGCCGTCGCTTTTGACGAAGAGGCGAGCCACGGCCCCGCCACGGGCTTCCCGGGTGACACTCGCGATGATTTTTAAGTTCAAACCCGTGGACGCCGCCACGATGACAGGGCTTGCGGGGGTCGAGAACAAATCAATCTGCCCTGCCTCATAGGCCTTGAAGACCGTGTCGGAGCCGCGGTATTGGCTCCATTCAACCTTGTAAAGCTTGCCCATATTGGGGGCGAGCTCGGGCTTGGCCAGCATCAGCCAAAGATTGTCCTCTGCTGCCACGGTGCGGGCAAACCGTATCGTCGGAACATCCTGCGCGTAGCTTGCGCTAGCCGCGAGCAGCGTCACGAGTAAGGAGGCAGTTATGTTTCTCAAAACGCTTGCCTGCATGGTCGTTGCTCCACTCATGGCTAATTCTTAGGGGAATTCTCAACCTGTAATCGGTTACGCCTCTGTCACAATCGCAACTGTTGCTCTCACGCTAACACTTGAACAGGGAATAGCACCACCAATCTCAAAATGTGAGAACATGGAAGACGCCTGCCGCAGCGCGGCGCGTTTGCAGGCGGCACCGCTCCGCTCTAGTGACTAGGCGTCAGAGTGCTGGCGCGGCAAGCGCCGTCACCGAACCTCGGTATAATTTTTCTGCCAGAATACCACCCGGTCCCGGACGATAAGCAGCGCCCGATCGAGCACGAAGCCGATCGCCGCTGTGACCGCCAGGGCCGCAAGTGCGCGTGCATATTGGAACGAGGCGGACGAGAACGCAATAAAGTAGCCGAGCCCGCGACTTTCGCCGATGATCTCGGTCACCAGCGTGATGATCAGCGCCACTGGCAACGCTATGCGCAAGCCCGTGAATACGACCGGTAACGCCGCGGGTGCGAGCACCTTGGCGAAAACCTGGAAGCGGGTGGCTCCCATATTGCGCGCCGCCCACACGAGAGGCCGAGGGACCTCATTGATGCCGGCCTCGACATGAATCACGATGGGATACACGCATTCGAGGAAGACGAGCGCCACCTTGGAGCCGGTGCTCAGCCCGAAGATGAAGATTAGCACCGGATAGAGCGCGATCTTCGGGATAGGATAGGCGAAGGTGAAGATCGGCTCGAACACCGTGGCGGCCAATCGCGAACGGGCCATCGCGATGCCGATGAAGACGCCGCCGACGACCGCTAACGCGAACCCCAGAAATGCGCGATAGAGCGTGACACCGGCATGGTAGGGAATATCGCCGTTCAGCAGATTACGCCAGAGCTGATCGGCCACGAGCGCTAGGCTCGGCACGACGCGCGACGGCACGAGGCCGAACCGTGTGAGCAGTTCATAAAGCGCGAGCAAGACGAAGATCGAATACCAGCGCGCCAAAAACCGGCCGATAGCGGCAAAAGCGGCACTCATCGCCGCCCCTCCCGGCCGATCATCTGACCGACCAGCAGCCGGTCGCGCACGGCCAGCACCAACCGGTCGGCCAGAAACCCGATTACGCCGATCGTGATGATCGCGACATACATCATATCGAAGCGATCATTCTGCTCGGCAAACACAATCAGGTAGCCCAATCCCTTTTGCGACGACACCAGCTCGGCAACGAAGACCAGGACGAAGGACAGCGCGAGGCCGATGCGAAGTCCGTTGAAAATCTGAGGCAGGGCGTTGGGCAGGATCACGTGAAAAATGATCCGCCAGCGGCTGGCACCCATGTTGCGCGCGGCCCACAGATGGATCTTCGATGTCGACTTGGCGCCCGCGATGGCCGCTATGTAGACGGGATAGAACACCGAGACGAAGATGATCACGATCTTCGAAAGATCGCCTGCCCCGAACCAAGCGAAGATGATCGGTAGTGCTGCGATCTTCGGCACCGGATATGTCAGCGAGATGATCGGCTCGTAGAAGCGCTCGATCGGCCTGAACGAGCCGGCCAGCAATCCGACCACGATGCCGCTAAAAGCACCGATCCCGTAGCCGGCAAGCGCACGGTATACGGTCGCCGAGACGTGCCCGAACAGCTCGCGGCTGCTGATCATGGATGCGAACTCGCGCCAGATGTCCGCCGGCTGCGACAGATAGCGCGGCAGCATCCCGGCCGCGCCGCACAACGTCCACACTGCAAGGAGCACGGCCGGGGCGACCGCACCCCACCAGCGCGGATACCGCTTTTGCTCCATCTCAGCCAAATTCCTTGCGTGCCGCGAGCACCTCGTCGCGCAGCAAGTCCCATATTTGGTTTCTGTATTCCATGTAGGCGACCGTCTTCTTCACCTCGATGGCGCGCGGACGCGGCAGATCAATCTTGATGGCGGCCTTGGTGCGGCCGGGCCGTGCGGTGAACACGACCACGCGGTCGGCGAGGTAGATCGCCTCCTCGATGTCGTGGGTGATGAACACCGCTGTCTTCCGCGTCTCGTACCAGATGCTTTGCAGCTCCTCCTGCATCAGCTCGCGGTTCTGCGCATCGAGTGCTCCGAACGGCTCGTCCATCAGCATGATGCGCGGATCGAAGGCCAGCGTGCGCGCGATCGCGACACGCTGTTTCATGCCCCCGGAAAGCTCGCCCGGGTAATGATTGCGAAACGACGTGAGCCCAACCTTGGCGAGCCACCGGTCAGCCACGGCCCGGCGCTCTGCCTTGCTCTTTCCGGCCACCTCAAGGGCCCAGGTCACGTTGTCTTCGACCGTGCGCCACGGATAGAGTGCGAATTCCTGGAATATCATGCCGCGGTCGGGGCCTGGCTCGCGCACCGGCGCACCGTCAACCAGGATTTGGCCCTCGGTGAAGTTTTCGAAGCCGCCGAGCATGTGCAGAAACGTGCTCTTGCCGCAGCCCGAAGGACCGACAATCGCGACGAACTCGCCGTCGGCAATGTCGAGATCGAAGCCGCGGATCGCATCGACTTCGATGTCGCCGCGATGAAAGGTCTTCCTCAATTCGCGGACGGAGATAAGCGCCTTAGGCATCATGGACTCTGTGCTGGCACGCGGCTGCAACTGGCCATCGCCCCCACAGTTGCCGCGACCGATACTAGCCGGCCACCCCTTGAGTTGAGGTCCGGCTTCTTGCCGATGAACCCGAGCGTGCTGGCAACTATTCCCCGAAGGCCAACACCGCGAAGCTTCCCTTCCTTGATCAAACGAATAACCCCCGCTGTCCCCGATATATTTTGCTCAGTGAACCAGCGGATAGGCAGGCATGGAAGGTCATTAACTCTGGGCTCTCAGTATGTGAGAACCGCCAGCAACAAAAATGCCGTCACGGCCGACACGCGTCGACGCCAAACACCGCGATGTGGCGGTCAAAGGAACCGGGAAAGGAACCGCCAGTACAGCAACGCGAGGCAACGCGGCTCTTGTCACCGGGTCGTTCTTCATCGCGAGGATCAAATCGTCGGGCGCATGGCGCAATTCAAGGTCCCTGAGACTGCCGCTCGACTGACGCGTCGAGTCCGATAGTTGGCATTGCCGACGGCGGTCGGTTCGAGCTTCAACGTCGGTTCTAAGCTGCGCCCCACCGAGATTGAGTGCATGTATCGGCGGTTCGATATTTTCTCGAAAAGTTTTTGGAGGAGGGTATTGAGACTTCTGAAGGTACCATTTTATTGGGCGGATCGGCGTCGAGCAGTCGGGGTGCCATTGGGAGACGGCTGCCCTCCCCGTCTTTGCCGTTGCGCGGCGGCTCGATCAGAATTTCGGGGTAGCGGTGACAACAGCCGCCCTCGCCGGCTTTGGGTTCGCTCATGATATTCAATCATGGGATCGAGGGTTCGAGTTCCTCCGCGCTCACCAATGAAACCAGGCATAACTTGAATTTTCGTGCACTCGGTGAAACGTCCGGTGCGGCCAATCAATTGCCGCCCTTTCCTGATCCGACGTGGGCGGTGTTGCCTCAATGCATCAGTATGAACCGAAATGGGCCTGTGCGTTCGGAATACCTTTGACTGTGCAGCGGGACGGTCGTTCGCTTGCGTCGTGGGCTCACGATAGGTGGTGTACCATGCGTGAAGAATTCGCTTCAAAAAGCTTCCTCGCGGTGACCGTTGCCGGTCTTGTCATGCTTTGCTCTGGCTTGGCAGCTCTGGCATTTGCCTAATCGGCGCCGGCTATTCGCTCCGAAGGAATGAACGGTCTTAGCGCTGTTCTCCGACCGCCGGGTTCGGACGCCCGGATCTGAGTCCGCGTTCAGACCTCAACGAAAATAATCCGCGCGGCGCAGAGTATGCTTTACTGAGTCCGCTTCGGGTCATTTGCGTCGCTCTCGCCCGAGGCCGCCGGCTTTGCGGACGAGCGGAGCCGCGGTATTTGCCCTTCATCCTTCGGAACCGATATCCAGCCGGGGCGTTTCTCGAACCCACCTCGCACGGGAGGATGAAATGGCATCTGCATCGGACAAAAGCCCGCAACACCATACGCAAAAGATGAAAGCGCGGCTTCAGGATACGGTCTCCCACCTGCGGGAAGATATTCAAAAAGTAGATGAACCGCAGCTCAAGGCCATGTTCGAAACGTCGGCGGAAGTTCTGAGCGGGTTGTTGAAGGCGTTTAATGACTACGAAGCCAAGAATGAGCCAGCTTGGCGCAAGTCCGCGTGATCGCGTCTTATGCCAAGTGGCCGTGCAGGGTGAAGCTAGTCCGGCATGAGGCGCTGGCATTAAAACATCTATCGCCGCTCAAAGATCAGGGCCGGTTTTTCACATCGGCGACTGGAAACGTGTTCTGCCTGTTCTGTGGCACGTACGGAGCCCGTCACATGGACCTTACAACCTGAAAGCTTTGGCTCGCGAGCTTTCGCTCCTTGTCCCAGATCTCGAAGGTCCATGTGCCCGTGACGATTTCCCATTCATGCTCGAAAGAAAAGCCGGCATAGGCTTCGGGATTATTCAGCGCCGGCGAGCGCGCGAGCACCTCACGCGGCGTCGTTTCCCCGGTCGTGGGATTTTTCACGCCTGGCGGGGGATAGATGATGATGTTGGTAAGCTGCGCTCGCCCGTTCGGGGACTGACCAACCACGTTGAACTTGAAACCGAAACCCACGCCGACTTGGGCTTCCACGGTGGTGGTCTTTTCGACCAGCCGGACACTCTTGGCGTAGAACACCTCGCCCGAAGCCGTGTCCGCATCCTTTTTGACCTGGATGGTCTCCGAGACATAGATGCCCGGATCGATCACGTCGATGCGTTCTATGGCAGGCGTTTGCGCATGGGCGATACCCGCAAGACACAGCGCCAGCACAATTGAAACCCATCGACGGTTCATACTATCCTTCAAGCCATCCGAATGGATCAAAGCACCCCCCATCGACGCCGAGGTATCGAAATTCGCGAAGCGCGCCAATTTATCCCGACCCCATTCCGTTAGAAAGCGCCGGGAAGATTGGAAGACGAAGGATGATCGCCTGGCGCCGTATCAATAACGGATGACGGTGGTCTAAGGACGGATCGACTGACGCGGCCTTCCTCTTTCCGGTTTAGACATCTACAGAGCTTCATCCCCCAATCGGTGGCGCGCTCCGGTTACCCCAGGGAACGGACAGCTCCGGAAACTACGGCCTTCGAAGGTTTCCAATTGCCTCGTGCTGGCCGGTGTGCCCTTACATCGTCCGTCAATCAATGGTTCCTTTATGAATGATATGAATTCAGCGCCATCCAGCGCGCCAGCCACGGCCAAGCGATCTTTTGCCGCTTTCAGCCATACCGGCTTTCGATTCCAGTTCGTCACCTATGTCCTGTCCATGATGGCGGACAACATCGAGCACGTCATCAGTTACTGGGTGATCTTTCAGAAATTCCATTCGCCCGCCCTGGCCGGGTTTGCCGTCGTATCGCATTGGGTACCGGCCCTGCTTTTTTCCGTCGCTTCGGGCGCTCTCGCCGAGCGGTTCGACCCGCGCAGAGTCATTCAGACCGGTATGATGCTGTTCATTATCGCGTCGTTGAGTTGGGCCTACCTCTTTTACACCGATAGCCTGCAGATGTGGGAAGCCGGTGTGATTTTGGTGATTCATGGCTGCGCCGGCGTGTTGTGGCAGACACCGAACCAGATGCTGCTTTACGATGTTGTCGGCGCAAAGGATCTGGAAAGCGGAGTGCGCCTCAACGCAATGGCGCGCTATCTCGGTATGCTGGCCGGTCCCGCTGTGGGTGGCGCCATCCTGCTGTGGTTGGGTCCGGTCAATGGCATTCTTCTCAACACGCTTTTCTACCTGCCGCTGGTGCTTTGGCTCGTGAAGGCGCCGTATGGTCCGCGTTTCCGCGCAGGTGCACCCGCGCCCCGTCGCGCGGTTCGAGGTTTTGCCGACATCGTGCAAACCATCCGTGACATCAAGGTCAATCCAGTTATCGGCGCCATGGTCCTGCTTGCCGGCGCGTCGTCATTTTTCGTCGGCAATGCTTACAACGCGCAGATGCCGGGGCTTGCCACCGATCTCGGCCATGGCGACCCCGGGGTTTCCTACAGCATGTTACTGGCGGCTGACGCTGCCGGCGCGTTGTGTGCCGGCATCGTTCTGGAGGCTCGCGGGTTGCTGCCGCCGAATCCTCGCACTGCCGTCATGCTGGCCATGCTGTGGGGCGTAGCGCTGGCAACCTTCGCGCTGATGAAGAGCTATCCCCTGGCAATCGCCTTCCTGTTCGCGGCGGGATTTTTGGAACTGGCGTTCAATGCGATGGCGCAGACCCTCGTTCAGCTCCATGCACCGGTAAACCTACGGGGCCGTGTGATCGGCCTGTTTAATATGGCAAGCCTTGGGTTGCGTGCGTTCAGTGGCGTTTCGGTAGGGTTGTTGGGCAGCCTGATCGGCGTACACTGGTCGATCGCTTTGTCGGCCCTCACCGTAATGGCCATCGCCGGCTGCCTGCCGATGCTGTTGTTGAAGCCCAAGCATAACGGCGCGGATGGCAGCCCCGCCGGCTAGTTAAGCGGTAACCAGAGGATCTCGCACGACCGGTCGCAGCAATTGCAGTACGCCGGCTGATTGAAGGTGTTGGCCAGCTCCCATTCCTGGGATTCGTTGCTCCACTGCACCGTCGCGTGTGAGATGACGTCATCCGATTGACAGCTAGAACACACGGGAGTCACCCGTTTCGCGCGCCGATTGACGGTCTTTGCCGGCTCGGGACCGACGTTGAACGGATTGAGAAGCAAGGTCTGTCTTTCCACAGCAGAAAAGCCCCGTTTCAGCCGACCATCGCACGCGACCGGTTTGGGCCCCCTCGACGCCCAACTCGCCGCGATGGCCAAAATAGCATATGTGTCAGATTCTCGACATCGAATCTCGCCGCCGGCTGCGCGCAGGGCATAGAATGTGGCTTGCGAGTTACACGCGAGCCGGATTTCCCTGCCGGAACATCATCCTCCCGGCAAACTCCTGTCCGCCTGTTGATAACACGCCACTCTCTGACTCCGACGGCGTAAGAGCTGTCGGCGACATGCTATCGACAGGCAAGACATCGCTCATAACGGACACGATCACCATGAAGATCACCTTGGTTGGCTCTCGCCACTTCGGCGTGACGACGCTCAACATGCTGCGCGAACACGGCGTCGAAATTGTCCGGGTTGTGGTGGCCGATTCCGAAGACCGGCTTGCCGCCGCCGCCCGGGCGGCGGGTATCGAGGTCGTCGTGCAGAAGAATGCCAAGCTGGTTGCCGCCGAAGAAATTGCCCCGAAGACCGATCTGATCGTCACCGCGCACAGTCATGCGCGGATCTCGACAGCAGCGCTTGCCGCAGCCCGGCTTGGCGGCATCGGTTATCATCCTTCGTTGCTGCCACGTCATCGTGGCATCGCCGCGGTGGAATGGACGATCCGGGAACGCGATGCGATTGCCGGGGGCTCGGTATACCAGTTGGCCGAGCGCATGGACGCCGGTGCTATCGCCGCGCAGGACTGGGTCTTTGTCAAAAAGGGCGAAACCGCCCGCGAATTATGGGAGCGTGCGCTGGCCCCGCTTGGCCAGAAACTTCTGGGCGACGTCATCGACTACGCCAAATCTCATAACGCCCTGCCCGCCCGTCCTCAGGATGAACAATTCGCGACCTTGGCGCCGGCCCTGTCGGCCTGATGCCATTCTGTTAATTCACGTGGCGCAGCCGGAGACCGAGTGCGCCCTTAACCTTACTATCCGTTTGAAAATCAAGGAAAATTTAGTTCAGAAATAAGCACATTTTGAACACATTGCGCTTCGATAAGCCGCAGACATCATCAACATTGAGGATATCGATCCATGCGCCAAACCCGCATTGCTATTGCGCTATTTGCGTCCGTCACCGCAAGTGCGGCCTGCGTCGTGGCCGCTCCGGCCTCCGCCAGAAGTCCGTATGACGGGCTTTGGCAGGTGACTGTTGTGACCAAGACCGGTAATTGCGAGCCTTCGACGCGCTCGACGCTTACGGTGGAAGACGGTAAGGTCACCGCTCCCGGAGCTGCTGTCTCCGGAAGCATTGGCCGGGAAGGACTTGTGCGAGTGTCGATCAATGGTGCATATGCCAATGGTCAACTCAGTGGCAATGTTGGATCGGGGAAATGGAATGGGGCGTCTGGTGGCATACCGTGCAGCGGCAGATGGGAAGCATCGCGGCAATAAATCGACCTTCGCGTTCTTGAAACAGGCCGTTATCGCGGCTGTCGCGTTGCTGGGAGTCTTGATATCCGGCTCTGAGACCCGCGCGCAGTCAGGGCCGTTCGCCGGCATGGCCGGTAACTGGTCTGGCGGTGGTACCGTGACACTTGACGACGGTTCGAATGAACGGATCAGGTGCCGGGCGACTTATGCGGTCGGCGCCGGCGGAACCGGCCTTAACCAGAGCCTGACCTGCGCCAGCGACAGCTACCGCTTCAATCTCAGCAGCAACCTCGTTGCCACGGGAGGAGCGCTTTCCGGAACATGGAATGAGTCCAGCCGGGGGATCAACGGCAGCCTGGAAGGGCGGGGAAGCAACGGTAATTTCCAGGTGGTGGCAAGTGCCCCGGGGTTTACCGCTAACATTACGCTGACGACCCGCGGTAACAAGCAGTCGGTCGTGATAAGGGCCGAGAGCCAGTTCAAAGGCGCTTCGATTTCGCTGTCGCGCTCCTAGATAAATTATTTTCCACATACCTCGTTCGATATTCCATCAAGAGGCCCGGTTCATTCCGGGCTTCTTTGTTTTTCGCGTCTGCTTAATCTGGAGCATTCCGCGAACCCTTCGGTGAATTTCACCATCTTGTCGCCGCCCGACGGCAGTCGGCACATTTCCACTTTTTTTCCCGCCGGGATTACTTTGGCGCAGGTAATCTGCGGATTGTTGTCATATCTGATCGTGGAGAATTTGCACGTCACGATGCAGGAAGCGACGCTGGCCAGCGAGTTCGTCATCGAAATGCTGGCCACGTCCTCGCCGGGCAAGATCACGCAATTGAACGGCACTGCTTCCGCCGAGGCGGGTGCCGCCGGACAGCCGACCCAGAGACCGACAACCAGAAGCAGCAATGGGAGACCGGGCAAGGTCGCACGCATGGGTGTTGCCGGGTCTATTTGCCCGCAGCCCTTCTGAGAGCCTCATTAATCCGATCCTGCCAGCCCGGCCCACCCTCCTGGAAATGTTCAAGGACGTCCTGGTCGATCCGCAGCGAAACAAGCTCTTTTACGCCTGGTAGGGTGGCGGGCTTGGGTGGCGCCTCCGCGACCTTTGTCGTGGTTCGTTTAAAGGCGGCTTCGGCTTCCGTGCGCGCATCGTTCAGCGTTCTGGGTCGCCTGGGATGGTCCGGCATGGCGGTCAGATTCCTTCAAACAGTACGGTCGACAGATAGCGTTCGGAAAAGGACGGCACGATCGCAAGAATTGTCTTGCCGGCGCTTTCCGGTCGTTTGCCAATTTGAAGCGCGGCCGCGATCGCCGCGCCGGATGAGATGCCGCCGGGAATACCTTCGTGACGCGCCAATGCGCGCGAGGTTTCCAGGGCGGTGGTGCTGTTGACCTTGACGATTTCGTCGATCACCGAGCGATCGAGGATGTCGGGAACGAACCCTGCCCCAATGCCCTGGATCTTGTGTGGCGAATGCTGACCGCCCGATAGCACCGGGCTTTCTTCCGGTTCCACCGCCACGATCCGCAGCGACGGCCGGCGCGGCTTCAACACCTGCCCCACACCGGTGATGGTGCCGCCAGTGCCGACACCTGCCACAAAGAAATCGATATTGCCGCCCGTGTCGTTCCAGATTTCCTCTGCCGTGGTGCGGCGGTGTATCTCGGGATTGGCAAGGTTCTTGAACTGCTGCGGCATCACCGCGTTAGGTGTCGTGCGCACCAGTTCCTCGGCGGTGGCGATCGACCCCTTCATGCCCTGCGCCGCCGGCGTCAGGATGATTTCGGCGCCCAAAAACGCCAACATTTTTCGTCGCTCGACCGACATCGAATCCGGCATCACCAGCTTCAGTCGGTAGCCGCGCGAGGCGGCGACAAAAGCCAAGGCGATTCCGGTATTGCCCGAGGTCGGCTCGATCAGGACGGTATCGGCATTGATCCGGCCGGACTTTTCCATCGCGATGATCATCGCGGCGCCGATGCGGTCTTTCACGCTGGCGGCTGGATTGAAATATTCCAGCTTGGCGAGCACGGTAGCATGAACCTCATGCTGTTGCGGCAAGTTGCGCAAGCGCACAATCGGCGTATCGCCGATGGCGTCCACAATACTGTCGAAAACGCGGCCCCGGCCGGGACGGTGCACTGCACCCGCAAGCGACGTCGCATCCATGGCAGCTCCTCACACACAGATTTGGCTGAAATCAAAAGGCTATCTCATTTGAAGCAGCTTACACCGCTGATGCAAGTTAGAATCAAAGCGGAAGCAGTTTCGCTGCATCGCAAAATTTTGATGAGGAACAAATAAACGTAAAACCAACGCATTTGTGTTGCGACATCGTCAAACAAATCGAGTTAGATGCCCCCCACGGGGTAAAGATCTGCAAATCATACATGCAAGGAGGTCACGATGCCGGCACTCGCTGAAGTCCATCCGACCGTCTCGCGTCATCCTGATCCGCGAGGAAGTGATTTGCCCACCTGCCTTGTCTGTGCGGATTCGATGGTGGCTGCGGAAGCTTCCGCGTTCCTGCCCGACAACATGATCAGTTATCTCTGGACTTGCGATACCTGCGGCTACGGCTTTGTGACCAAACACGCGCTCAGGCAATTCGGCTGTAACTAACGGGTCAGCGGCGCGATGTCGCCGCTCGCCCATTCGGCGTGCACGTGCTCGCGAAAGCCCGCAAACGTCCCTTGTGCGATGGCGTTTCGAGCCCCCTGCATCAGGTGCTGATAGTAGGCGATGTTGATCTCGGAAAGTAGCATCGCTCCCAGCGTTTCGCCCGATTTGACGAGATGATGCAGATAGGCCCGCGAACATCCCGATGTGGATGGCCATGAGCTTCCTTCATCCAGCGGCCGCGGATCGTCGGCGTGACGGGCATTGCGCAGATTGATCTGGCCGAAGCGCGTGAAAGCGACCCCATGACGGCCGTTGCGGGTCGGCATCACGCAGTCGAACATGTCGATTCCGCGGGACACCGCCTCGATCATGTCTTCAGGGGTGCCGACACCCATCAAGTATCGCGGCCGATCCGGCGGCAGGATCGGCGCGACCTCCTCGATCATCGCGAGCATGACCGCTTGCGGTTCGCCGACCGCGAGGCCTCCGATCGCGTAACCGTGGAAACCGGTCGCGACCAGACCCTGGGCGCTGGACCGGCGAAGGTCCGGCACGTCGCCACCCTGTACAATGCCAAACAGCATATATCCGGCCGGCGCGGTTTCGAAGGCGCGCTTGCAGCGCTCGGCCCAGCGCAACGAAAGCTGCATCGCGCGTTCAATGTCGGTACGCGTAGCGGGCAGCCGCACGCATTCGTCCAGTTGCATCGCGATATCGGAACCGAGCAAGCGCTGCACCTCGATGGCCCGTTCCGGCGACAGCTCAACGCTGATGCCGTCAATATGCGAGCGGAAGGTCACGGCACGTTCGTCCACCTTGCGCAGTTGCGCCAGCGACATCACCTGGAAACCGCCGGAGTCGGTCAGCATCGGTCCTTTCCAGCCGGTAAAATTCTGCAAGCCCCCGAGCGCGGCAATCCGTTCTGCGCCCGGCCGCAGCATCAGATGATAGGTATTGCCGAGCACGATATCAGCGCCGGCCTCACGTACCTCGCGCCAGTGCACGCCCTTCATGGCGCCCGCTGTCCCGACCGGCATGAAAGCCGGCGTCGCTACCGGGCCATGCGGCGTCATCAGACGGCCGGTGCGCGCCAGCCCGTCCTGGGCGAGTAGCTGGAAATGATTGGGAACGGTCATGTCTCGGTCAATCCCCGGAGCTGTCCCGAAACAGCAGACTGGCGTCGCCATAGGAATAGAAACGATAGCCATGGCTGATGGCATGCGCATAGGCGCTTTTCATGGCGTCCAGACCGCAGAAAGCCGACACCAGCATGAACAGCGTCGAACGCGGCAGATGAAAATTGGTCAGGAGAATATCGACGCTGCGAAAACGATAGCCCGGCGTGATGAAGATCGCCGTCTCGCCTTCAAACGGCAGTAGGGTGCCATCTTTGGCCGTCGCACTTTCCAGCAAACGTAGCGCGGTGGTGCCAACCGCGACGATGCGGCCGCCCTCTGACTTCGCCTGGTTCAGCGCATCGGCGGTGGCCTGCGAGATCGAACCCCATTCAGCGTGCATCCGGTGATCGCTGGTGTCCTCGGCCTTCACCGGCAGGAAGGTACCTGCCCCGACATGTAGCGTGGTTCGGTGGATGCCGATGCCGCCTTGGCGCAACGCCGCCTCCAGCCGGGGCGTAAAATGCAATCCAGCCGTGGGCGCGGCGACCGCCCCCTCATGAACGGCGAACATCGTCTGGTAGTCGTGGGTATCGCGTTCGTCAGGGGCCCGCTTCGAGGCGATGTAAGGCGGTAGCGGCGGCGCTCCCAGTTCTGCGATGGCTTGATCGAGCACGGGGCCGTGGAATGAAAAGGACAGCGTGATCTCGCCACCGTCGTCCTTATGCTCGACCTCAGCATCGAGATGACCAAGAAGGCAGACCTTGCCTTCATTGCCGAACCGGACCACGTCGCCCTGCGATAGTTTTTTTGCGGGTTTGACCAACGCCTGCCAACGCGAGCCGTCGAGGCGCTTGATCAGCGTCGCCTCGATTTTAGGTTCGCCATCTCGGCCGATGCGGCGGCCGGTGAGCTGGGCTGCGATCACCTTGGTGTCGTTTACCACCAACTGGTCGCCCGGCTCGAGCCAGCGCGGCAGATCGGCGATGGTCGAGTCATCCAGCACGGCGTCCGGCTGCACGACCAGCATTTTCGCGGAATCGCGCGGGCTCGCCGGGCGCAAGGCGATACTGGACGCGGGAAGCGTGAAGTCGAAAAGGTCTGTGCGCATGGCGCAATGCGCTCCAACAGGATGTGGCCATTCCGGGATGGTCCGAAGGACCACGCCTCAGATGCGCAATTGCGCATCGGGGAATCTCGAGATTCCGGATCAGCGCTTCGTGCGCTCCGGAACGACGTCACCAAATTTAAGCTGCGTCTGCAGCCATGCGCGCCTTGACGATCTTGTCCGGGTTTTGCACGGGCTCGCCGCGTTTGATCTTGTCGACGTTCTCCATGCCGGACGTCACCTTGCCCCAGACCGTGTACTGGTTGTTGAGGAACGATGCGTCGTCAAAACAAATGAAAAACTGGCTGTCCCCGGAATCCGGGCTGGCGGCGCGGGCCATCGAGGTTGTTCCGCGCACATGCGGCTCCTTGTTGAATTCGGCCTTGAGTTTCTTGCCGGAGCCTCCGGTTCCGGTTCCCTGCGGGCATCCGGTCTGCGCCATGAAACCTTCGATCACCCGATGGAACACGATGCCATCATAGAAGCCTTGGCGCACCAGCTCCTTGATGCGCGCGACATGGCCGGGCGCAAGATCGGGCCTCATTTCGATGGTCACGGGCCCCTGGGTGGTTTCAAGGATCAAAGTATTTTCTGTGTCAGCCATGCTTTTTTCTCTGTCGGTTGGGGTGGAGGTTTCTGGTTATGGAAGCGGACGGTAAACGGACGTCCGGCGACCGCATTGGCCATTGTTTCGGTAAATGGCATCGGAGTGCAGCGTTGCAATGCCTCCATTGCGGCAATGCGATACATCAGCCGGTCATTGTCGGTAGCCTGTTCCGATTCATACGTGACCTTCGGTCGACCCATGATGTTGCCATCATGATTGAAGCTGACGATCACCGTGATGTCGATGTCCGTTTGAACGCGTGACGCTGGCGGGGGCACCCAACAGCTACCCAGCCGTTCAAACATTTCCTTGATGGTATTGACCTGCATCGGCTCGGTCCGCCCGGTTGAAACCATCGGACCCAACAGCAGTCCCGCGGCCAGCCCCAACGCCTGCTTGCCAAGCCGCGCCACCACAGCTCACTTGATGTCGGATGCGACCTGCACCTTCACCATCTTGTCGGGATCGGTGACCTGGCCGCCGGAGGAGCCCGGAGGCGCCTTCTTGAGCTTGTCGATGACATCCATGCCCGAAACGACTTCGCCAATCACGGTGTACTGGCCGTTCAGACTTGGCGCATCGGCGAACATGAAGAAGAACTGCGAATTCGCGGTATCGACACTGTCGCCGCGCCGCGCCATGCCGACGACCCCCCGCTTGAACGGTACCTTGGAGAACTCCGCTTTGAGATTTGGATATTTCGACCCACCGGTACCGTTGAAATTCTGCCCGTCACCGGTCTGCGCCATGAAGCCATCCATCACCCGGTGAAAGGGAACGTTATTGTAGAACCCTTCGCGCGCGAGCTGCTTGATGCGCTCGGCATGCTGCGGGGCAAGATCGGTGCGCAGCTTGAAGATAATGCGGCCTTTCGTGGTGTCGATGACAATCGCATTCTGCTTGTCGAGATTGGCGGGGAGTGGCTGGGCGAGCGCGGGGGCCGCACAGATCAGTGCGGCAAGGACTGCAAGAATTCTGATCATGAAAGCTCCGGGGTCAGGTAGGGGCCGGTAGGAAAGGCCGGGATGGCTTATACTTAAGTGGAGAATTTGGCCTTGAGGCTGACGGCGACGGATGGCGGGACGAAGGCCGACACATCGCCCCCCATGGCCGCGATTTGACGTACCAGTGTGGCAGTGATCGGGCGGACGATCACCGAGGCCGGAACGAACACCGTTTGGACGTCCGGTGCCATGGTCTCGTTCATGCCCGCGAGTCGCATTTCGTAATCGAGATCGGTGCCGTCGCGAAGGCCACGAATCATGACGGTCGCGCCGTGCTTTCGCGCCGCTATCACCGTCAGGTTGTCATAGGTGGTGCATTCCAGTGTGCAGCCGGCCTTTTTGGTTACCGCCGAGAATACCTCCTGGGCCATCGTTATCCGCTCTTCGATCGAAAACAGCGGTTTTTTGCCGGGATGGACCCCAATAGCGACGACCAGCCGATCGCACAACCCGACGGCACGCCTGACGACATCCAGGTGGCCGTTGGTGACGGGGTCGAACGAGCCAGCATAAAGCGCGATACGGGGCATGAACCCGTCTACCCCGCCCCGTAGAACCCTGCAAGCGGGCCGGTTCCCGCGTCACCGGTCCAAAACCGACTTTTTATATTCGGTCGGCCAATGAACCAGGCTTGGGGTCAGGGCGTCTTGTTGGGGAGCGGGAAATGTTTCGCGGCCGTCGCAGGCGATGAAACAAAACCAGGGCGCGACGAAACCATTTTCCGAGCTCACGAAGGCAAGCCGAAACGGGCACCGGCTATCCGTTAACCAACGAAACGACGGGCCGGAAAGGCCCATGACAGGGGACCGTCATGATCAAGACACTCTCAGCCGTCGCCATTGCGGCGTTTGTCGCCGCTGCGCTTACCGTTCTGCCCGGATTTGCCCCTCAGGTCGAAGCCAGCGTGCCGCAGGCGCTCACCAAGAGCGACCGGCTCGATATCCGCACCGTTGGCCGCGATTGTTCGCAGCAGTCCTGGCCCAATTTCGAGGCTTCCTGTCTGCGCGCGGCGGGCAAAAACACCGTCGTTCGGGTAGCGCGGCTGATTACTGCGGACCGCACGCCGTAACGGCCGGACACGGGCGAGCGGCGAAGACTCCTTGGCCGTTCGCTCCGGGCTAGCCGCCATTGCCGTTCTCGGCATCCTCACCGATGTGTTCGACCGACACCACATGTTCGTCCTCGGCGGTATCGAACACGATAACGCCTTGGGTCGAACGACCGGCAATCCGGATACCTTCCACCGGACAGCGGATCAGCTGTCCTTTGTCGGTCACCAGCATGATCTGATCGCTGTCTTCGACCGGGAATGACGCCACCAACTTGCCGTTGCGGTCGTTTACCGACATGGCGACGATGCCTTTTCCACCGCGCCCGGTGGTCCGGTATTCATAGGACGAGGTACGTTTGCCATATCCGTTCACCGAAACCGTCAGCACGACCTGCTCCTGGGCGGACATCTCGACATACCGCTCGGAACTGAGCTGAACCGCACCGGTGGTTTCCTCGGCTTCGATTTCCGCCGTCTCGTCGGCCGTGCCTTCGCCAACGACGGCGCGACGCATCTTCAGATAAGCCGACCTCTCGTCCGATGTGGCCTCGACATGCCGCAGGATCGACAGCGAGATCAGCTTGTCCTGTGCGGGCAATGCGATGCCGCGCACACCCATGGAGGTGCGGCCCTGGAATACCCGCACATCGGTAACGGGGAAGCGGATGCACTGCCCGCCGGCGGCGGTCAGCAGCACGTCATCGCGCTCGGTACAGATCTGCACGTCGACGATCGCCTCGTCGTCATCGAGCTTCATCGCGATGATGCCGGATCGCCGCACGTCCACGAAGTCGGACAGCTTGTTCCGGCGGACGTTGCCGCCGGTGGTCGCAAACATTACATCGAGATTGGCCCAGGAGGTTTCATCCTCCGGCAACGGCATGATGGTGGTGATGCGCTCGCCCTGCTCCAGCGGCAGGATGTTGATCATCGCCTTGCCTCGGGCATTCGGCGCCGCCATCGGCAGCCGCCAGACCTTCTCCTTGTAGACCTGGCCGCGCGAGGAGAAGAATAGCACCGGCGTATGGGTCGAGGCCACGAACAGCCGGCTGACAAAATCTTCGTCGCGGGTCTGCATCCCCGCACGGCCCTTGCCACCACGCCGCTGAGCCCGGTAGGTGGAGAGCGGCACCCGCTTGACGTAGCCGGCGTGCGAGACGGTGACGACCATATCCTCCCGCTGGATCAGGTCCTCGTCCTCGACCTCACCTTCCTGTTCGATGATAGTGGTCTTGCGCGGCGTTGCGAACTCGGACTTCACCGCCGCAAGTTCGTCCTTGATAATGCCCTGGACGCGGGCGCGCGAGCGCAGGATCTCCAGATAGTCGGCGATTTCTACCGCCAGCTTGTCAAGCTCAGCGGAAATTTCGTCGCGTCCCAGCGCGGTCAATCGCTGCAGACGCAAGTCAAGGATTGCCCTGGCCTGCTCCATTGACAGCCGCGCCGTGCCGTCCTCGGCCAGCCGATGGCGCGGATCGTCGATCAGCGTGATCATCGTCGCGACATCTTTTGCCGGCCAGTCCCGCGACATCAGAGTTTCGCGGGCAGCGTTGGGATCGGGCGAGGTGCGGATCACCCGGATGATCTCGTCGATATTGGCAACCGCAATCGCCAGACCGACCAGGATATGGGCCCGGTCACGCGCCTTGGTGAGCAGGAACTTGGTACGGCGCGTCACCACCTGTTCGCGGAACGCGATGAACAGCGTCAGCAGATCTTTCAGATTCATGAGCTGCGGACGACCGGCGTCGAGCGCAACCATGTTGGCGCCAAAATTGGTTTGCAGCGGCGTGAACCGGTAGAGCTGGTTCAGCACGATATCGGGCACCGCCTCACGCTTCAGTTCGACCACGACGCGAAAGCCGTCGCGGTCGGATTCGTCGCGCAGATCGGAAATCCCTTCGATCTTTTTTTCGCGCACCAGTTCGGCGATGCGCTCGACCATGGTGGCCTTGTTCACCTGATAGGGAATTTCCGAGATGATGATCGCTTCGCGGTCCTTGCGGATCGGCTCGATCGACACCTTGCCGCGCATCACGATTGAGCCGCGCCCGAGATGATAGGCTGACCGAATCCCCTGGCGTCCCAGGATGATTCCCCCGGTCGGAAAATCCGGTCCCGGAATAATGTTGATGAGATCGTCGATTCCGAGCGCAGGATTGTCGATCAATGCAACGCAGGCATCGATGACTTCGCCGAGATTATGCGGCGGAATGTTGGTCGCCATGCCGACGGCGATACCGCCGGCGCCATTGACCAGCAGGTTGGGAAATCGCGCCGGCAGCACCGACGGTTCGCGTTCCGAGTTGTCATAGTTCGGCTGGTAATCGACCGTGTCCTTGTCGATATCGTCGAGCAGCGATTGCGCGATCTTGGTCAGCCGGGATTCGGTGTAACGCATGGCGGCCGCGGTGTCGCCGTCCACCGAGCCGAAATTGCCCTGCCCGTCGATCAGCGGCACGCGCATGGAGAAATCCTGCGCCATGCGCACCAGCGCGTCGTACACCGACTGATCGCCGTGCGGGTGGTACTTACCGATGACGTCGCCGACCGTTCGCGCCGACTTGCGGTACTGCTTGTTCCACTCGAACCCGTTTTCGTACATCGCGTAGAGAATGCGGCGATGGACCGGTTTCAGACCATCGCGCGCATCCGGCAACGCACGCGCCACGATGACGCTCATGGCGTAATCGAGATAGGAGCGCTTCATCTCGTCGAGGATGGAAACGGGACGGATATCGGAAGCGTCCGGCGGCTCTCCGGGCTTGGGTTCTTCAGGGTCAGACAAGGGGAAATCCGGTCAGTTTTAGCTTCGAATCATATAGCGTATCAAAGGCTTCCAAACCACCCCTAACTGACCTGCAACAAGGGTTTTTCCCTTCGTTTTTCCAGATACTTACGAGGCGCGCGGGGCGTCCCTGGCAGTCGCCCATCCAGACCCTTGGAACCGCTGCTTGGACCGTCCATTCGGAAGCGGAAAACCATCCTTCAGATCAGCTTTTTGCAGGCCTACGGGCCGAACACCACCGCATGCATCACCCGTCCCGGCAGCAGCGTGAAAAGCCCGATAACAACACCGCCACAGAACAACCAGATCATGATGCGGCGATGGTCCGCGACCCGATGCCGGTGCGCGCGCCAGACGCCGAGCGGCAGCAGCACGAGTGTGGCGATCGCCAGCAGGTGGAACGGGCTAAAGGGGCCGATCAGCTGGAGATCGTGGATCCAAAGCGAACTGGCGGCCACGATCGCCATCAGGCCAAGCCAGGTCCAGCCCATGGTCCGATGCGGCAACGTTCCCTTGGGCGCTGCCAGCTGAATCGCGCCGAGCGCAAAAGCCGCCATTGCCACGAACGCGTGAAGCGGAATGGCCGGCGGGGCGTCAAACAGCGGCGTAAGACTCATCGAAACAGGTCCACAGACTAACGCGGCGCGGTCGCCTCATTCCCGACGCGCTCGGCCGGGCCTGGACGTTGCTCCCATCTCAGAACGGAATATCGTCGTCCATGTCGCTGTTGCGCGCACCGGCGGCCGCCACCGCGCGGCGCGGCGCGGCCGACGGACCACCGGAGCCGAAATCACCGCCGGCATCGTCGGAGATTGAACTGCCGCCACCGCCGCGGCCATCCAGCATGGTCAGCACCGAATTGAAGCCCTGCAGCACCACTTCGGTCGAGTATTTCTCAACCCCGGCCTGATCCGTCCATTTGCGGGTCTGCAACGCGCCCTCGATGTAAACCTTGGCGCCCTTTTTCAGGTATTGCTCGACGACCTTGCAAAGCGGCTCGCTGAAAATCACAACGCGGTGCCATTCCGTCTTTTCCTTGCGCTCGCCGGTTGCCTTGTCGCGCCAGGTATCGGAGGTCGCGATGCTCAGATTGGCAATAGGACGCCCATCCTGCGTCCGCCGGATTTCAGGATCCTTGCCGAGATTTCCAACCAGGATCACCTTGTTTACGCTTCCTGCCATCACCGCTCTCCACTCTCGAAATTACTGAACCGGCCGGAACGCAGTTCCATCTGGACGGTCTGCTTCTCGTCTCCGACGACCCTATACGTTCGCTGAACGCGCAAGTCTGGCGATCCCTCGCGTTCCCGCCGTTATCCACATATAGCACGTCGATCGCCAATGTTCCAGTTTTGTTCTTTACGGCCGGACGTCAATGTTGGATATTCAGAAGCGACCAGGATTCGCTGCCTGCCCGGGCAACCGCAGCGACAACAAACCGTTGATGGTTGCTCGGCGGCACTGGAAATTGCCGTGCGTTCTTCCTACGTTCCGACCGTACCCATTGGCGTCAGGTCCCGGTTTCCGGCGATGCGCGCGCCCAAACGTGGCGCCGATCGACGCGCCTGGAAATGCCTGCCATGGATGAAGTGATCAGGGCGAAGCGCCAACAGAACGCCACTGGCATGCGCGCGATCACCATCCGCGGCGCGCGAGAACACAATCTGAAAAATATCGACGTCGAGATCCCGCGCGACAAGCTCGTGGTGTTCACGGGGCTTTCCGGTTCCGGCAAGTCGTCGCTCGCCTTCGACACCATCTACGCCGAGGGCCAGCGGCGCTATGTCGAGTCGCTATCGGCCTATGCCCGCCAGTTCCTGGAGATGATGCAGAAGCCTGATGTCGATCAGATCGACGGGCTGTCGCCGGCGATTTCCATCGAGCAAAAGACCACCTCGAAGAATCCACGCTCCACCGTAGGCACGGTGACTGAAATCTACGACTACATGCGGCTGTTATGGGCGCGGGTCGGCGTGCCCTATTCGCCGGCGACCGGATTGCCGATCGAAAGCCAGATCGTCTCGCAGATGGTCGATCGCGTGCTGGCGTTGCCCGAGGGTACAAGGCTCTATCTGCTGGCGCCGGTGGTGCGCGGCCGCAAGGGCGAGTATCGCAAGGAGCTCGCCGAATATCTCAAGAAGGGATTTCAGAGGGTCAAGATCGACGGCGCCTTTCATGAGCTGGCGGAAGCGCCGGTTCTCGACAAGAAATTCCCGCACGACATCGATGTGGTGGTGGATCGCATCGTGGTGCGTCCGGACATCGGGCAACGACTGGCGGAAAGTTTTGAGACCGCGCTGAAGCTCGCCGAAGGCCTGGCGGTGATCGAATATGCCGACGCGCCGGCGGCCGCCGACGACAAGAAGCCGGACAAAAAGACCGCCAAAATCCACGATAAAAGCGGACCGGAGCGGATTCTGTTTTCGGAAAAATTCGCCTGCCCGGTTTCGGGATTCACGATACCGGAAATCGAGCCCAGGCTGTTCTCCTTCAACAATCCCTATGGCGCCTGCCCGGCCTGCGGCGGACTTGGCATCGAGCAGCATGTCGATGAGGATCTCGTCATTCCCGACAAGGAGCTGACGCTGCGCAAGGGCGCGATTGCGCCCTGGGCAAGATCGTCCTCGCCCTATTACGTCCAGACCCTGACCGCGCTCGGCAAATTCTACAAATTCACGCTCGACACCAAATGGAAGGATCTGCCGAAGAAAACGCAGAATGCGCTGCTTCATGGCTCCGGCGACGACGAGATCAAGTTTTCCTACGAAGACGGGGTGCGCGCTTACGACACCAAGAAGCCCTTCGAAGGCATCATCACCAACATCAACCGCCGCTACCGCGAGACCGACAGCGAGTGGGCCCGCGAGGAGCTTGGCAAATATTTCTCGGACATTCCCTGCGAAGCCTGTCACGGCTACCGGCTCAAGCCGGAAGCGCTGTGCGTCAAGATCGGCGGCAAGCACATCGGCGAAATCTCCGAACTGTCAGTGCGTCGCGCCGGCGAATGGTTCGAGACCGTACCAACTTCGCTGACCGCACAGCAGAACGAGATCGCCGCGCGGATATTGAAGGAAATCCGAGAGCGGTTATCGTTCCTGCTCGATGTCGGCCTGAACTATCTGACTCTCGCGCGGGCGTCGGGCAGCCTCTCCGGCGGCGAGAGCCAGCGCATCCGGCTGGCGTCGCAGATCGGCTCCGGCCTCACCGGCGTGCTTTACGTGCTGGACGAGCCGTCGATCGGCCTGCACCAGCGCGACAATGCGCGCCTGCTGGACACGTTGAAGCGGCTGCGCGACCTCGGCAATACCGTGATCGTGGTCGAGCATGACGAAGACGCCATCCGGCTCGCCGATCATGTGCTCGATATCGGACCTGGCGCCGGCATGCATGGCGGCCATATCGTCGCCCAGGGCACGCCTGCCGACATCATGAACAGCCCGAAATCGCTGACCGGAAAATATCTCACCGGCGAGCTTTCGGTTCCTGTCCCCGAGCGGAAGCCGCCGAACCATCGCCGCACCATCAAGGTGGTCAACGCCCGCGGCAACAATCTCAAAAATGTCTCGGCGGAAATCCCGCTGGGATTGTTCACCTGCGTCACCGGCGTCTCCGGCGGCGGCAAGTCGACGCTGTTGATCGACACGCTCTACAAGTCGATCGCGCGAAAACTCAACAATGCCAGCGAGGCCGCCGCCCCACACGACCGCATCGAGGGCCTGGAGCATATCGACAAGATCATCGACATCGACCAGTCGCCGATCGGCCGCACCCCGCGCTCCAATCCCGCCACCTATACCGGCGCGTTCACGCCGATCCGCGAATGGTATGCCGGTCTGCCGGAAGCAAAGGCGCGCGGCTACGAGGCCGGACGGTTTTCGTTCAACGTCAAGGGCGGGCGCTGCGAGGCCTGCCAGGGCGACGGCGTCATCAAGATCGAGATGCACTTTCTGCCCGACGTCTACGTCACCTGCGACGTCTGCAAGGGCAAGCGCTACAACCGCGAAACGCTGGAAGTGCTGTTCAAGGGCAAGTCGATATCGGACGTGCTCGACATGACGGTCGAGGAAGCCGCCGAATTCTTCAAGGCGGTGCCGCGGGTGCGCGAGACCTTCAAGACGTTGCATCGCGTCGGGCTCGACTACATCCATGTCGGCCAACAAGCGACCACCCTGTCGGGCGGCGAAGCCCAGCGCGTCAAGCTGGCCAAGGAACTGAGCAAGCGCGCCACCGGCCGCACGCTCTACATTCTGGATGAGCCGACCACCGGCCTGCATTTTCACGACGTCGCGAAACTGCTGGAAGTGCTGCACGAACTGGTGTCGCAGGGCAATACGGTGGTCGTGATCGAGCACAATCTGGAAGTCATCAAGACAGCGGACTGGGTGATCGATCTCGGCCCCGAGGGCGGCGACGGCGGCGGCGAGATCGTCGCCTGGGGTCCGCCGGAAGATATCGTCAAGGCACCGCGCAGCTACACCGGCAAGTTTTTGGCACCCGTGTTGGCGAAAGCCGGCGGCGGCAAGCCCAAGCGCGGCACGAGTGAGGCAGCGGAGTAGTTCTCCGGAGCGTTGCCTCTAGGAACCCTTGCGATTATCGAACTCGCGCGATCGGTCTGACCAACCGCGACAGGTCGCCCCATGCTTGGAGGGCCGCATTTACCCAGCGAAAGCCACCCGCTACAGACTGTTCAAATGAAACGCTTTCGTCTTCGATGGACGGCAATGATCGGCGCCCCGGCGCGGCATGCGCTCGTGCTGGCCGCGGCTTTGTCCGCGATTCTGGCGCCCACCACCTGCTTTGGCGAAAACAGTCCTTCATTGCCGGCCAAGGCCACGAAAGAGCTGCCGCCAGAGTTACTGGCGCTGCTGCAGCAAAAGAAGATGCCGAAGCATTCTCCGATCGTTCTGCGCGTCTTCAAGGAAGAGGCGGAACTCGAAGTCTGGAAACAGGACACATCGGGCCTTTTTCAGCTCCTCAAGACCTATCCGGTCTGCCGGTGGTCCGGCGATCTGGGCCCGAAACTGTGGGAGGGCGACCGTCAGACTCCGGAAGGCTTCTATACGATCACGCCCGCGCTGATGAACCCGAACTCCCAATACTATCTTGCGATCAACACCGGCTTCCCGAACAGTTTCGACAAGGCGAATGATCGCAAAGGCAGCCTGCTCATGATCCATGGCGACTGCTCGTCGCGCGGTTGCTACGCCATGACCGACGAACAGATCAGCGAGATCTATGGGCTGGCGCGCGACGCGTTACTCGGCCGGCCGAATTTCCAGGTTCAGGCCTATCCATTCCGCCTGACGCCGGCGAATCTGGCACGGCATCGGGATAGTCCGAATCTGGCCTTCTGGAAAATGCTCAAGATCGGAAACGATCACTTCGAGACGACGCATCTCGAACCCAAGGTGGACGTGTGCGATCGGCGTTACGTCTTTAATGCACAGTCTTCGCCGAATTCTTCCAGTCCTCTTGTGTTTATTCCCACCGGCAAGTGCCCTGCCTTCGTCGTGGATCCCGGGATCGCACAGCGAGCGCGGGAGAAGCAGCGCTCCGACGAAATCGAATACGCGCAATTGGTGAAGGACAATGTGCCCGCTGCTCCGATCTACAGTGGACTGGACGGCGGAATGAACAAGGTTTTCGTGGACCGTTATCCCTACCGAGTGTCGCTTGCGCAAGTGATGCCCTACGCATCCTATTTGCCGCACCTGCCGCCAGTCCCCTGGACCGACAAGGATGGCTCGTCGCCGAGCAAATGGTTTGGTACCTGGTTCTCCAAACCGATCCGATGCAATCCAGCCCGCGCCGGCTTCCTGTCCAGTGTCCTGGCAGGATACGGGTGCTAGCGGTGAGGCTTGTGCCGTTATTGGAGATAGCTCCGATGTCTCGTTCGACCTACGATCTTTTTCGGACCGAGATCCTCCGCGAACAGCAGGTTCTCTGCACCTATGACGGCCGCGCTCGCGAGTTGTGTCCGCACATTATCGGCACCGACAAGCAAGGCGAGGAAGTGGTGCTGGCCTGGCAATTCGCCGGTGACAGCAGCGGCAAGCTGCCGCAATGGCGATGCTTGAAACTGGCCAATGTCCGGGATGCACAGGCCCGGAACGGCCGCTGGTATGCGGGCGGTTCGCATAACAAGACGCAACAATGCGTCATCGATATCGATCTCGATATCAATGTGCCCGTTCGCAAAATCCGATAGCGTGCTACGCGGTCGCCAGAACTTCCAATACCAGCTCCATCGTCATCAGCACGGGGTTGTCGCCGCGCACCAGCCTGCCCTCGCCTGTTGCGCCGGTATAATCGACCAGCCCGATATCGAGCCGCGCTTCGGGGATCTCGTTCCGGCCCGGCTCGATCACGCCCGAGGTCACCGTCAGCTCGGTGGCGAACGGCTCTATCTTGCGTCCGTCCTCGAAGCGCGCGCCGATGGTTGAGCCCACTCCGCCGTGAAGCCGCGCCCGGGAAATGCCGCGTTGCCGGCAGAAATCCTCCAACGCTCCCGCAAAGTCCTGGTTCGGCCGCAGCCGCAGCGCGAAAGCACGGCTGGTGGTTTTCGCTCCCGTTGGCGCCGACGCCACTGGACCGAACAGCTTGAAACGCGTCTCGGGGTCCGGCTCGGCTGTGAAGACTGCGCCATCCATGCCAAAGGCATTCACCGAAAAACTTTCCGCGACGACGGTTTCCTCGGGCAGAATATGTCCGCCGAAAAAACGGCCATCGGCCTCGATCCATAACCCGTGACAGTGGAAGAATGGCGCACCGTCGCGCCGCCCGAGCGTCATGGTCCCGTGTTTGAGCCGCGTGACGCCGGCGGGCCGGAACGTGTCGCTATAGAAGGCGGCGTTCTCGCCGGTTTTCGACAGCGCCGGCATGACGTACGCGAACGGGCCAAGTGCGCCGCCTGTCATGTTCAGCGTCCCGCCCGCAAACCCCTCCGCCGCAAAACCATGTCGCGCCGCCTCCAGCAGCGGCAGGCCGGCTTGCAATGTGAACGAAAAAGCGCGGCCGCGGCCTTCCACCCCTTGGATGCGTTCAGGCGTGGTCGGGCCTGGTTGCGCGATGCGGCGCATCATTTGTTGCCGTCGCCCAGCAGGCCGCGCGCTTCAAGTTCGTCGCGGACCAGTCGTTTCGGCACCTTGCCATAGCCGGACTTCGGCAACGCGTCCCAGAAGAAGAACCGCTTCGGCATCTTGTAGCGCGGCACCCTGGATGCCAGGAACGCGGCCATGTCGGCTTCGGTAATGCTGCCGGCGCCTTCGCATGGCACGCACACGGCGACACCCACCTCGCCCCATAGTGGATCTGGCACGCCGACAACGGCGACCTCGCCGATCGCGGGATTGGTCAGGATCTTCTCTTCGATCTCGCGCGGATAGATGTTGGACCCGCCGGAGATGTACATGTCCGAGGCGCGGCCGGTGATATAGACGAAGCCTTCGTGGTCCATGTGCCCGAGATCCCCGGTGCGAAACCAGCCATCGCGGAACGCCTTGGCGTTGGCCTCGGGGTTATCGTAGTAGCCGGGAAACACCGCCGGGCCGATGACGCAGATTTCGCCGGTCTCGCCGGGCTCGAGTTCGCGCCCGTCATCGCCCTGGATCGAGACTTGCATGCCCGTGCGCTCGAAACCGCAGGTGCCGATCCGCGCATGGGGCCCGTCTTCGGGATCGTGCAAGGCCGGCGGCAGCACCGTGATGTTGCCGGTGACCTCGCCCAGCCCGAAATATTGCACTAGTACCCCGCCAAGTCTTCTCAGCGCGGTCTTCTGGTCTTCGCGGTACATGGGCGCGCCGGCATAGATGATGTAGCGCAGCGACGAATGATCGAAGCGACCGGCCGCTGGATGCTCGGCCATCATCTTCAGGATCGTCGGCACCGTAAACAGGTTGCTGACGCGGTGACGTTCGATCAGCCGGAACGCTTCATCGATGTCCAGACGCTCGGAGGCGAGCAGGATGGTCGGCACGCCGCGCGCGGTTTGCACCAGCTGATGCACCCCGGCGCCATGCGATAGCGGCGCGACCACCAGCGATGCGTCTTGCTCCGACGTGCCGGGCATCAGGTCCGCGAGATGATTGGTGATGACAAACGCCATCTGGCCATGGGTCAGCACCGCTGCCTTGGAACGCGCGGTGGTGCCCGACGTGTAGAAAAACCAGCAGGGGTCGTCATAGTTGACCGGAGCATTTTCTATCCGCGCGTCGGCGTGCGCCGCGATGGCTTCGCTCACCGATTGTTCACCGAACCTGCCTTCACCGATGCGCCAGACGAACTCGATTGCCGTACTCGCCGCTTGCGCCGCAGCCGCGTGATCGGGAAAATCGCCGTGGCAGAGAAAGCCCTTGGCGCCAGATGAACTGGCGAGATAGGCCACCTCGTCCGGCAGCAGCCTGAAATTGGTTGGCACCCACACGGCGCCGAGCCGAAACGCCGCGAACATCGACCAGAACATTTCATCGCAATTCTTGGAATGAACCAGAATCCGATCGCCTTTGCCGATGCCGCGGGCCGCAAGGGCCGCTGCCAGCGCCGCAACCCGCGCATCGATGTCGCGCCAGGTCCAGGAGCGGTCGCCCCAGATAAGGCCGGCGCGATCGCCATGACGACGGGCGTTTTGGGTAAGAAGATGCGCGAGATTCATCACCCGGCGCGATACCGGCGTCACGCCGCCGCTCGGCGCGTCCGTGATATCTGTTGCACTCACGCCGGCCCCGGAAGGGAGCAGGAGCTGGCCGCAAGCGTGGGGCCGGCGCCTATGCCCTCTTTCACCTGCGGCCCATCCAAACTCCCGCCGCGAGCAGCACCAGCCCGGCGATACCCGCGGCGATGCCATGCTTGGTGTGCATGCGCGTCACGCCTGCCTCGTGGCCGGGAAAGAAGCTGGGAAGTTGATCCGCTGGCAGCAGGAAGTAGACGCCGGCAACGATGATCAAAACGACGCCGAGCACGGTCAGAACGAGCTTCATGATGGATCCTTTTTTTGAAAACGGCAATCGACGGGTTGGTTTTTCGTCAGATTCACGCAGCGAGACATCACCGCTGTTTGTTTATCGTCATCCCCGGTTGCCCGGCAAGGGCATGCGCCCACTCCATCAACGGCTGGCCGTGTGCCTGTGCATGAATTCCCCTGCGCTTTTGAGCGCACGGCGCCCGTCCTCCAGTTTGGCGTTCCACATCGGCCACGCGTGAATCATGTTTGGCCAGATTTCGAGTGTCGTCGCGACGCCCGCGTCGCCAGCCCGGGCGACCACGCGAACAGCGTCGGCGAGCAGCGTCTCGGCCGATCCGACCTGGACGAGAACAGGCGGAAAGCCCTTCAGGTCGGCAAAGAGCGGCGAGATCAGCGGATTTTTTCGATCGAGCGGTGCCGGCGCGTAAGCGTCAGCCAATTCTTCCAGATAGGGCTTGTGGATCAGCGGATCGACGTCATCCTTGCTGGCAAGCGTGTCGCCCGACATGGTGAGATCGGTCCACGGTGAGACCAGCCAGGCACATGCCGGCAACGCTTCCCCGGCTGCGCGCAGCCGGTCGATCAATGTCAACGTCAGATTGCCGCCGGCGCTGTCGCCACCCACCGCGATGCAATGGGCGGCGATGCCCTGATTGCGAAGGAAGCGCCACGCCGTCATCGCGTCTTGATGCGCTGCCGGAAAGGGATTTTCCGGCGCAAGCCGGTAGCCGATCGCCAGCGTGCGCATGCGACCGGCACGCCCTGCTTCCGTCACCAACCGGCGATGACTCTTGATCGAGCCGGAACAGTAGCCGCCGCCGTGAAAATACAACAGCACCCTGGCGGCATCGCTGCCGGGGACGATCGACCACTCGCCGTTGACGCCGTCGCAGTCGACGGCCTCGCGCGTCACATCGTCCGCAACCGGCCATGCGGCGCCGACTTCCTCGATGCGCTGACGCCGTTCCGTCCATCCGACCGGACGCGGCTTGGAACCGAGCAAACTGCGGATGGCATCAATCTCGGACTGAACCATGGCAATTCCACTTAAAAAAATGATTGCAAGTTGAAACGCGCGATCGCCAGGCGGACTTGCCTCAGCGCAAGCCGGTGCCTTTGCAGCGCTGGCACTTGACGATCTTGTCGCCCTTCTTCAGCAGGCCTTTGCCCTCGCAATTCTTGCACTTCTGCTTCTTCTTGATGTTCGGGCCTTTTTCATTGGCCATGCATTTCTTCGGGCGAGTGCGTCCAAGGCGCGTTTTGCGCCTGCCAGACCCAACATAGCAGACTTGCGCAGCCGTGATCGGTCGATAAGCGCAATTTTAATAGCGTTACCTGTGTGCTTGCCGTTAAACCTGACGGACCGAGACCCACGACCGCGAGCAGCCAGTGAGGCCAATGACCGAGATCATCGACAACAGAGAGCAAAAACGCTTCGAACTCGCGGTCGATGGCCGTATCGCCGCGACCTATTATACCAACAGGGATGGCGTCATCACCTTCACCCATACCGAAGTGCCGCCGGAGCTTGGCGGCAGAGGTATTGGGTCGCAGTTGATCAGGGGTGCGTTGGATCAGGTACGTACCGATGGATTCAAGGTGATCGCGCAATGTCCGTTCGTCAAAGCCTTCATCGAAAAGCATTCCGATTATGCGGACCTGCTGAAGACCTGAAGACAGATCTCCGTCGGATTACCGACTTCAAAGGCAAAGCGATGGCTGCAGGAATGGTACGGGACAATAAGGCCAAGAGCCGGTTCGAGCTGGACGTCGAGGGCATGGTAGCCTTTGCCAATTATCGTCTGACGCCGTCGGCCATCATCATTACCCATACGGAAACGCCCGCCGTACTACGCGGCCGCGGCATTGCGTCCGAGCTGATCCGCGGTGCACTGCAGCTGATTCGCGCCGATGGATTGAAAGTCATCGCCGGCTGCGCCTTCGTGGCGGATTATCTCGGCAAGCATCCGGAATTTGCGGATCTGGTGGCGTAAGCCGCCTGCCCCTGTGCCGAAGACCTACCCGCGAACCCGATCGGGCATTGGGTCATTCCGGAGTTTAACGAAAAGGCCCGCGATATCGCGGGCCTTTTCGTCTCGTCCGACGAAAAGTCAGTGTTTGATGTCGGGTGGCAGTTTCCCGCCATTCGCAGCCAGCTTGGCCATCACTTGCTTGTGCAGCCAGATGTTCATGCTCGCCGAGTCGTTGCTGTCGCCGGTATAGCCGAGTTCCTTGGCCAGTTCCTTGCGTGCGGTGAAGCTGGAGTCGATATCGAGCGCCTTCATCAGGTCGACGATGGAGGTTCGCCATTGCAGTTTTTCGCCCTTGGCAGCCACCGCCTTGTCCAGAATTGGCGCGACATCGACCGATGCCTGCGTCGATCCACCGGAAGTTCCCGTGGCCGCGCCGGGGCTTGCGGCAGCGCCGCCGCTCGCAGGCGCCGCACCAGCCGACGTGCCGAAGATCGCGCTCATGATTTTTCCAAAAATGCTCATCGCTTACTCCTTGAGGAACTGAAACCCTGGAAAGGCTGAAGGCATCTCGTCGTTACCGGCAGCCCCGGACCGCTTCGCTCCAAAAGCTTAACCGCGAAGCACGCAATTGCCAATGCGATACGGAGAGGAACAACATCAGCTGACCCGGCGCGAAGTGACTCCTGCATGACACGGGAATGTCTTGCGCGCGACATCTTGGCGCTTTCACCGAAGCGTGAGCGGCCATTTTCGCGATTAGGAGTAGCCTTACCCATCAGTTCGCGACATGCCGGTGCTGGCTGCGTCTGGCCTGATCGTGATCGTTCATCCAAGTCGCTATCGCGTTTTATCGGCGCGAATTCCGGCTCGACGTCAACGGAGACGACCATGGCAATCCCCGTTCCAGGCAATGTCCCGCCGCTCGCGAGGAGTGCGCCAGATGCCGCGTCCTCCCCCACGATCCGCACCATCGACTCCTCCGACCTTTATCAGGCGCTCCGGCTCGGCTGGGAGGATTTCAAGGCCGTGCCCAGCCATGCCATCATGCTCTGCCTGATCTATCCGGTACTCGGCCTGGTCCTGGCGCGTTTGGTGCTGGGTTACTCGGTACTGCCACTGCTGTTTCCGCTGGCGGCAGGTTTCGCGTTGATTGGCCCTTTCGCCGCACTGGGTCTGTACGAACTCAGCCGGAGGCGTGAACAGGGCGAGCAGCCTTCCGCCTGGGATGCTCTCAGGGTGCTACATTCGCCGTCTTTCGGCGCCATGGTCGGGCTCGGTACGCTGTTGCTGGCGCTGTTCGTGACCTGGGTGGCCACCGCGCAGGCCATCTATGTCGCGACATTCGGCAACGAGCCGGCTGCCGGGATACCGGACTTCGCCAACCGTGTACTGACGACGCCGCAAGGCTGGTGGCTGATCATCGTCGGTTGCGGTGTCGGCTTTCTGTTTGCCGTGGTAGCGCTGTGCATCAGCGTGGTTTCTTTCCCATTGATGCTCGATCGCCACGCCGGCGTCGGCGACGCCATGGTGACTTCGTTGCGAGCCGTCGCGCGAAACCCGGCGACAATGGCGGCGTGGGGATTAATCGTAGCGGTTCTCTTGGTGGCGGGATCGCTACCGTTCTTCCTGGGGCTCGCGGTCGTCGTTCCCCTGCTCGGTCACGCCACCTGGCATCTCTATCGCAAGGTGGTTGCGCCCGATCCCAATTGGCGGCCGCTTCCTCCGCGCCCGGCGCGTGAACGGCGGCCCGCCGCTGATTTTCCTGCCAATCTGTTTCCCTGGCGCCGCAAGGACGACGTATAGGAAGGCGTAAGTCCTGGCCTGGGCACGGCGTTCCGCGACCGGCTTTGGTGCACGAGAGCCTTGTTTTGGCCGCGGTTGCCACAGAGATATCATCCGCCGTTGATGGTTCGCGGCTAATCCATGTGGAGGCGAGCGGCGCCGATGCTTCTGCGTTTTGTGTTCGCGGCGCTCGCGGTGAGCGCTGCCCTGACCGCTTCGGCCGTACCGGTATCGGCGGCAGCTTGCGGCACCGGGAGCTTTGAGGCCTGGCTCGCTGATTTCAAGAACGAAGCGGCCACCAAGGGAATCTCCCAATCGGCGATCGCGGCGGGGTTGAACGGCGTGACGCTGGATAAGGGCGTGCTCTCGCGCGATCATTCGCAGCAGGTTTTCAGCCAGAGCTTTGAGGAGTTTTCGAGCCGGATGGTTCCGCCGCGGCTGACGCGGGGCGCCAATATGTTGAAGCAATATGGATCAGTGCTTTCCCGCATCGAGCAAAGCTACGGCGTGCCTGGAGAAATACTGGTCGCGATCTGGGGGCTGGAGACGGACTTCGGCGTCAATATCGGGAAGTTTCCAACCTTCCGTTCTCTGGCGACGCTGGCTTACGATTGCCGGCGCTCGGAGCTGTTCAAGGCCGAATTGCTGGACGCGTTGCGCATTGTCGAGCGAGGCGACCTCGTGCCTTCGGAGATGCGCGGAGCCTGGGCGGGAGAGCTCGGCCAGACCCAATTCATGCCGTCGTCCTATATCAAATACGCGGTCGATTTCGACGCCAATGGCCGCCGCGACCTGCTTCGGAGCGCTCCGGACGTGTTGGCGTCCACTGCCAACTTCCTGGCCAGTTATGGCTGGCAGCGTGGCAAGGAGTGGGGGCCCGGCAGCGCAAATTTTGCTGTGATCCAGCAATGGAATAAAAGCGAGGTCTACGCGAAGACCATCGGGTATTTTGCGAGCCAGCTCGCGCACGCACCCTAAAATTCTTGAACCGACCCCTCCGGCGGGCTCCGAATCCCGACCTCGGTTGGGCGCCATCATCTCGGCAAATTGGCCGCTTCATCCCAAAGTTCCGTCGGCGCTATCCATGACAATACGCTGAATTAATATTCATAATATGTCATGCGAATCACACATATGAGCTGCTCTCTTTGGGACGCATGATGAACTCCAACTCTGGGCGAGCGCATTGATTTTGGGCCAGAAATCGCCATCTTTAGCGCTGGACGCGTTCGAATACACACCTTCCTAGGCTATTTCGGAATGTGCCAAAGGCGTCCTCTGAAACTGCAAAAATCGAGGCCGATCAACGCCGATAACAAAGATAAATCAAACCTTACCTTTGCTATGCGTTTTGTGATTAGCTGCAACGCAGCATTTGATCTTCTTCCCCAACCTAACTTGCTATAAATATTCATTTCAACGAGGGCAGCCATCAAAGGCTGAATCGAACTACCAGGAGAATACCATGTTACTTTCGCTCATCCGCATGATGCGGGCTTTCCGCGACTACCGGCGCAACTTCAATGAGCTGTCTCAGCTCAGTGACCGTGAATTGGCCGATATCGGCGTCGATCGCTCGGACATCCCGCGCCTTGCATCCGGTCACTATAACGGCTGATCGTCCTTATCGAATTGATCCCGAATGACGCCCGCCTCGACGCGGGCGTTGTTGTTTATGGGGTGGATTAGCGCATTTCGCGGTGCCTCGAAACGCGCTACCCAGTGTCCATGACAGACACCCAGCGCTCTTCTGAACCGGTACACATCATCGGGGCTGGCCTCGCTGGCTCGGAAGCCGCCTGGCAGGTTGCCGGCGCCGGCATCCCTGTCGTGCTGCACGAGATGCGTCCGACCCGGATGACCGAAGCCCATCGCACCCCCGGACTCGCGGAGTTGGTGTGTTCCAATTCGTTCCGCTCCGACGATGCCGCCAACAACGCGGTCGGCTTATTGCACGCCGAGATGCGCCGGCTGGGATCGCTGATCATGCGCGCCGCCGATACCAACCAGGTCCCTGCCGGTGGGGCCCTGGCGGTCGACCGTGAAGGGTTTTCGGCAACCGTCACCAAGGCCCTGCACGACCATCCCCTGATCAAGATCGATCGCGCTGAAATTCGAAACCTGCCGCCGGCCGACTGGAGCAATGTGATCGTCGCGACCGGACCGTTAACCTCGCAACCGCTCGCGGAAGCGATCCGTGACCTCACCGACGAGAACGCGCTGGCTTTCTTCGACGCCATAGCGCCGATCGTACACCGGGATTCGATCGACATGTCGGTAGCCTGGTTTCAGTCGCGCTACGACAAGGTCGGTCCTGGCGGCACTGGTGCCGATTACATCAATTGCCCGATGACGAAGCCGCAATACGATGCCTTCGTCGATGCGCTCGTCGCCGGCGAGAAAACCGATTTCAAGGAGTGGGAGACAAACACCCCCTACTTCGATGGCTGCCTTCCGATCGAGGTGATGGCCGAACGCGGTCCCGAAACGCTGCGTCACGGACCGATGAAGCCCGTCGGATTGACCAACCCTCACGATCCAACCGTCAAAGCCTACGCTATCGTGCAGCTGCGCCAGGACAACAAACTTGGCACGCTTTACAACATCGTGGGTTTCCAAACCAAGCTGAAGCACGGCGCGCAGCAGCGAATCTTCCGCACCATTCCCGGCCTGCAGAATGCCGAATTTGCCAGGCATGGCGGTCTGCATCGAAACACCTTCCTGAACTCGCCCAAGCTGCTGGACAGTCAGTTGCGGTTGCGAGCGCAGCCGCGGTTGCGCTTCGCCGGCCAGATGACCGGCTGTGAGGGCTATGTGGAATCCGCCAGCATCGGACTGATCGCCGGCCTCTACGCCGCGGCCGATGCGCGGTTGCAATCGCTGACACCGCCGCCATCGACGTCGGCACTCGGGTCGCTATTGGGCCACATCACCGGCGGACACATCGAGACCATCGACGCCGGGCCTCGCTCCTTCCAGCCCATGAACATCAATTTCGGGCTGTTTCCGCCGCTTGCCCATCCACCCACCCGAAAACCCGACGGCACCCGGCTTCGCGGCACCGAAAAGACCGTTGCCAAAAAACAGGCGCTCAGCGTCCGCGCGCTATCGGACCTCGATCGCTGGATCGCGGATCATTTGCGTGTCGCTGCGGCGGCGTGAGCATTTCATGACCTTGCCCAAAAAAGACGCCGCCGTTCTGTCGGCACGATGGACCGAAGGCGTCCTGCTGAAGCGCGACGTGTTCTCGATTGTCGAACGCGGCCGCTTTCGCCGCGATGCCGGCGAGGTCGATGCGGTGCTGCGCCGCCTCGATGGGGTGCCTTGGTGGTCTTACATCCCCGCGCGCCATCTGTTTTCGCGCGAACGCCGCGCCCTGGCGCTGGCGCGCGACCTGCACGTCGGGCCGGAATTGCTGTGGAGCGGGCGGCAGGCGTTGGTACGTGGATTCATCGATGGCGTGGCACTGCATCTGGCAAAGCCGTTCGGCGACGCTGCCTATTTCCGCTCGGCCAAACGGGCCTTGCGCAAGCTGCACCGCGCCGGGATCTGCCACAACGATCTCGCCAAGGAACAGAACTGGCTGCGCGGCAGCGACGGCAATGCCTATCTGACCGACTTTCAGCTCGCGGCGTGCTTCAAAACAAGAAATCGGCTGTTCCGCACCGCCGCTTACGAGGATCTCAGGCATCTCCTGAAGCACAAGCGGAACTATGCGCCGGCCGCACTCACCCCCAGCGAACGGAAGATTCTCGCGCGCAAATCGTTGATTGCGCGCCTCTGGCTTGCGAGCGGCAAGAAGGTCTACCGCGCCATCACCCGCGGGCTGTTCAATTTCACCGATCGCGAGGGCGGCGGCAGGCGGCTGGTCAACGACGCGCCTGTGCTGATCGACCTGATCCGGAAAAACCCTGAGGTCCGCGACGTCGGCATCGTTGCATTCGCCGACCGCCGGTCCGGCGTCGGTCTCTACGCTTTTGTCGAGGCCGACCGGAAGGAGCTGGAAGTCAAATTGCGCAGCGAACTGGGGGCTGCAAACGGTCCCAGGCCGCCCGAACATATCCAGGTGGTCCATGCCTTGCCGCGCGACGATAGCGGCCGAATTCGCACCGAGGTCTTGCAACTGGTCGCCATGAACCAGATCGATCTGATCGAGCCCCTGATCACCAACGAGGCTGACCGCGCGTTTCTGACGAGCATTCTGGAGTCGCGCAAAAATTTGCGGGATCGCTTTAATTTCGAGGCAGCCACCCAGACGCTGCCATCAGGCCGATGACTAGTCTTCGACATCCGCTTAGGTGATAGCACGGCAGTGTCCACGTGCGGCTCACGAGCGGTGGGTGCCTCTGAATGTCCGCGACTTCGAGGCCCGCCATACCTTCCACAATGTTCCAAGCCGCGACATCGCGCGAGGCGCAAAGGGGTCGCGGTCGGCACGCGCCATCCCTGTGAGTTCATCGCGAGCGGACGCCAGCGGCAAGAACACCGGCCTTGCTTCCGGCGGAACGTCCGCCAGCAGGATCATTGCCGTCCTCAAATGTTTTTGTGCTTCATCGATCATCTGACCGAGGGCTTTGCGCAGCTGCGGCGTCTCCTTGCCCGCGAATACCTGCTCGATCCCGCTGCCATGCCTTTCCAGCAGTTGCAGGGGTACGAACAGCTGGCGTCGCGCGGCGTCTGAGGGTAGCGCCGCGATCACCTGCATCACTCCGTAAGCCTGCCCCGCATGGCGCGCCAGATGCTCGAGCTGATCCGATCGTTCGCCCGCCGCCGCAGCACCGAGTGAAAACAGCGCGGACGAGGTATCGTCGAGGTAGCCTTCGAGCGCGGCCATTGTCGGCATCGGATCGCTGTAAAGATCGAATTTGTGCTCATCGATCAGGCGCGACAATCGCTCGACCGGAAGCCGGCAACGGCGGATGGCGAGCAACAATTCGGCTGCAACCGGGTTGCCTTCGACGCCTCCATGTCCGGCGCCGGCCAGCATATCGCTCCACCATTGCAGCCGAACCTCGCCCGGCAGCGGTTGACTGACCTGGTCCCGTACCCGCGTTATCTCGACGTTGAAGGCATATAGCGCCAGCAGCGACCTCCGTTGATCCGGCGACACGAACAACGTCGACGCGTAGCGGACAAAATCATGTGTGCGCACCAGGTCGGCGCAAAACGCGGCCGAATCGTTGCTATCGTGGCTCATGGTACCGCGATCAGTGCGGCGGCGACGCGCCGGCGTTCACCCATCATGATATTATAGGTTCGGATCGCAGCACCGGTCTGCATCGCGTCTAGGACCACACTCACGGCACGAAATGCTTCGCGAAGCGGCGACGGGGGCAACCAGATTTCCGTGCCTGTGCCGATGACCAGCGTATCAATGGCATTGGCGGCGGCGAAGACCCGCGCAAGGGACGCCTCATCAATCTGCCCTGGCGTTACGACCGGCCAGGCCCAGATCGCGTCCGGCAGGCACAGCAGAGAGCCGCGATGTGACATATCCGCAAAAGCAAATCCGCCTTTGCCGTAAGCCTCGATCGGCGCCGACCTCGGAAGATGCGGAGCGTCCGAGCGGTCGGCCATTGCTACTTCTTCGGCGGCTGATCCGGTCCATCGGCCCGGTTGTTTCCGACACCGAGATAAATCAGGATCGGGGCGGCGATGAAAATCGACGTATAGGTGCCGACCAGAACAACACCGAACATCATCACGGCGGTGAAGCTGTGGATGGCGTTGCCGCCGAACAGCAGCAGCGCCAGCAACGCCAGCGTGACCGTGACGTGGGTGATGATCGAACGCGATAGCGTCGAATTGATGGACTCGTTAAGCAATTCCGGCATCGGCATTTTCTTGTAACGCCGCAGCATTTCGCGAATCCGGTCGTAGATCACCACGGTATCGTTCAGCGAATAGCCCAGAATGGTCAACAGCGCCGCGATGCTCGTGAGGTCGAAATCGACCTGCGAGATCGACATGAAGCCGATTGTCAGCACGATATCGTGGACGTTGGCGATCATGGCGCCCAGCGCGAACTGCCACTCGAACCGGAACCAGAGATAAATCAGGATCGCAAAGATCGCGAGCATCAGCCCCGCCATGCCGTAGGCGAGCAATTCGCCGGACACGCGCGGCCCCACCACCTCGACGCGGCGGTACTCGACGGCATCGCCGAGTGCGCCCCGCACCTTCTGCACCGCTTCCTGCTGCGCCGCGTCGCCGCCCGGCTGTTCGGCGACCCGGATCAGCACCTCGGAAGCGTCGCCGAACTGCTGTATTTGCACGTCGCCAAGTCCAAGACCGGTCAGCTCCGCCCGCATCGATGCGATATCGGCCGTGCCGGATTTGGCGCGGATCTCGAGCAGCGTGCCGCCCTTGAAATCGATGCCGAAATTAAGCCCGTGGGTGAAGAACAGCGTAATCGCGACGATCGACAACAGCGCCGAAATCGGAAAGCTGATGCGCCGAAATCGGGTAAAATCGAACTTGGTGTTGTCGGGTACGATCCGGAGCGACGGCAACAGGCCGAAGCAGCTGACCACTGTCAATACGGCAATGAGGACGCCGAGGCCGATAAGAACCAAATGTGTCACAGCCGGCTCCGCATTCTCAAATCGGCACGGTTTGCGGGCGCTTCCACCGCACCCAGCCCGCGACGATCAAACGGGTAAGCGTAAAGGCGGTGAAAACGGTAGTCACGATGCCGATCCCGAGAGTCACCGCGAAACCGCGCACCGGGCCGGTGCCGATCATGAACAGTACGGCAGCGGCGATGAAGGTGGTGATGTTGGAATCCAGAATCGTCGCCAGCGCGCGCTTGAAACCGGCATCGATGGCGGAAATCGCGGTTCGGCCGCCGCGCAATTCCTCGCGGATGCGCTCGTAGATCAGCACGTTGGAATCGACCGCGATGCCGACCGTCAGCACGATGCCGGCGATGCCGGGCAGCGTCAGGGTCGCGTTCAGCAGCGACAGCAATCCGAAAATCATCGCCACATTGATGGCGACAGCAATGTTGGCGAACACGCCGAACAGCCGGTAGGTCACGAGCATGAATACGATGACCAGGATCGAGCCGACATAGGCCGCCAGTTCGCCCTTTTCGATCGAATCCTGTCCGAGCCCGGGACCGACCGTTCGTTCCTCGATCACCTTGAGCGGTGCCGGCAGCGCCCCGGCGCGCATCAGAACCGCCAGATCGTTGGCGGATTGGACCGTGAAGCTGCCGGAAATGACCCCCTGGCCGCCAGGAATAGGCCCCCGGATCACCGGTGCGGAGATCACTTCATTATCGAGAACGATCGCAAAGCGCGTGCCAACATTCTCGGCCGTCGCGGTTGCGAATTTGCGCGCACCCTGTGAGTTGAACTTGAAGTTGACGACCGGCTCGCTCGTCTGGGGATCGAATCCCGCCTGCGCATCCGACAGCTCGGCCCCGGAGACCAGCACCTGCTTCTTGATGACATACGGCAATTTCGGCGCTGTGGCGCCCATCAGGAGTTCATCGTCGGGCGGCAAACCGCCCCTCTGCGCCTGATCCGGCGAGATGCTCTCGTCGACCATGCGGAATTCCATCTTGGCCGTCTTGCCGAGCAGCTCTTTCAGGCGGGTGGGATCCTGCAAGCCCGGTACCTGGACCAGGATACGATCGACGCCCTGGCGTTGGATCAATGGCTCGACGGTGCCCAGTTGATTGACACGTTTCTCAACGATCTGGATCGACTGTTCGATGGTCTGACGAATGCGGTCGGTGACCGCGGCAGGCGGAACGGTCAGCCGGATCACGCCGCCGCCGGCGTCACTCACCTCAAGGCTGCGTTGACCGTTCGACCCCAGCAAGCCGCCGAGCGGTTGCGAAAGATCCCGAAGTTTCGCTAGCGCGTTCTGCAGATCGGTATCCTTGGTAATCCGCACTTCGACGTAATCGGGCCGCGCAGCGAGTCCGGTGTAGGGAATCCTGGCATCGCGCAGGACCCGACGCACATCGTCGCGCACCTGATCGAGCTTGTCCTTTTTGACGTAGTTGGAATCGACTTCAAGCAGGAGATATGAACCGCCCTGCAGATCGAGTCCCAGTACCAGACGACGTTGCGCCCAGGCCGGCCATGTCTTGACTTGCGCCTCGGGGAAGAAATTCGGAACGGCACAAAGGCAAACCACCAGCGCCGTCAGGATGATCGCCAGCGCCTTCCACCGCGTGAAATACAACATCGAGTTGACCCGTCAGATCGTTAGGAAAATGCGGTAGAACAAGCTAGCTCGCGGACGTGTCGTCCTTGGCCGGCTCGCCTTTGGCGCGCACTCCCGAGATCATTTGCCGCATTTGCCGCACGCGGACCCCATCGGAAATCTCGAACTCGATCTGGTCGTCATCGACGACCTTGGTGACCTTGCCGACCAGACCGCCTGAGGTCACGACGGTATCGCCGCGACGGATGTTCTTCACCAGTTCGGCGTGATCCTTCACCTTCTTCTGCTGCGGGCGCAAGATCAGGAAATACATGATCACAAAGATCAGCGCGAACGGCAGCAGGGACATCAACATGCTGTTGGTGTCGCCCGCGGCCGCGGCCTGGGCATAGGCAGGAGTAATCAGCATTCCGGCAATCCTCGCGAAACGGGAAAGAACCGGCAGCGCCATCCCGTTGGGGCCGGTTCGGGTAAATTCGCGCGGACTATAGCGGCCGCAGTCCCAATTGCAACGTTGCGAGACCGTCGATTTGAAGCGCTTGCGGCGCTGTCTCAGGCCCGTTAAGGCTGCGCGGTCAGGAACCCCTCAGATGTCGAAAAAACCCAGCAAAACCGCCGGTCGCGCCACCCCCAAGGCAGCTTCGCGAAAACCATCCGCTGGCGCGGCAAAACGTCCCGCGCCGCCCTCCGGACACGACAGCGCCGAGCGAATTGCCCGCGCCCTCGAAGCGATCGCCTCCCACCTGTCGGCGGCATCTGCCCCGCTCGCGGCCGCCGCGCTGGACGGTGCCGACGCGTTCGTCTGGCACCCGGACGGCCGGATGGTGGCCGTCCCCCATGTCAGTCGGGTCGAACTCGGCCTGCTCAAGGGGATCGACCGGGTGCGCGACATCCTGATGGAGAACACCGAACGTTTCGCCAACGGACTGCCCGCCAACAATGTGTTGCTATGGGGCGCGCGTGGGATGGGCAAATCGTCTCTGGTGAAGGCGGCGCATGCCAGCATCAACGTCGGTCGCAAGCCGGCGGAGCGCCTGAAGCTGATCGAAATCCATCGCGAGGATATTGAGAGCCTGCCCGTGTTGATGGATCGGCTGCGCAACTCGTCTTTCCGTTTCATCGTGTTCTGCGACGACCTGTCGTTCGACGGCAACGACGCCTCCTATAAGTCTCTCAAGGCGGTGCTGGAGGGCGGCATCGAAGGCCGGCCGGACAATGTGATCCTGTATGCCACCTCCAACCGCCGTCATCTGCTGGCGCGCGAGATGATCGAGAATGAGCGTTCGACCGCGATCAATCCCGGTGATGCGGTCGAGGAAAAGGTCTCGTTATCCGATCGGTTCGGATTGTGGCTCGGTTTCCATCGCTGCAGTCAGGATGAGTATCTGGCGATGGTGAAGGGATACTGCGCCCACTACGGCATCAAGATCGACGCCGCCGATCTGGAGCATGAAGCGCTAGAATGGTCGGCGACGCGCGGCTCACGTTCCGGACGGGTGGCCTGGCAATTCACGCAGGAACTGGCAGGCCGGCTCGGCGTGAAGTTGTCCGGTAAGTAGCGGGTCGAGTACGCCCGCGCTGGTCCTCGGAATGTGCCGTCGCCCGGTCAAGCCGGGCGATGACAAGATGCAAGCTGATTGTAGGAAGTTACGCGCCGTTGAGGAACTGCAGCGGGTCCACCGGCGTCGATCCCTTGCGGATTTCGAAGTGGAGTTGTGGTGATCCGACCTCTCCGGATTGACCCGACTTGGCAATGGTCTGGCCGCGCTTGATAGTGTCGCCGCGCTTGACCAACAATTCGCTCGCATGGGCATAAGCGGTAACATAGCCGTTGGCGTGTCGAACCAGAACCAGGTTGCCGTAACCCTTGAGCTCATTCCCCGAATAGGCGACGACGCCATCCTCGGCCGCCTTCACCGGCGTCCCTTCGGGAACCGCAAGATTGATCCCGTCGTTCGACTTGCCGTTGGTTTTCGCGCCGTAACTGGTGATGACCTTGCCGCGCACGGGCCAACGAAAGGTTGGCAACGCGCCGGTCGCATCGGCGGCCTTAACGGGTGCCTCAGCGGGCTCTTCCTCGACCTTGGTGTTGGTCTGCGCTAGCCGCGCACTCTGCGGAGGAATGCCTGTCGCGGCGGCAACTTTGGTGGCGGGCGGCGCTGTAGCTGCGGCAGGCTGAGCGAGAGCAACGGCCGCGGGGGCCGCCGGCGCAATAGCCGCGGTTTTCGCCGCCGGCACATTCAGCCTGCTGCCAAGCCTAAGCTTGGACGACGATTGGAGGCCATTGGCCCGAGCCAACTCCGCCACCGTCACGTGATTGCTGCGCGCGATGCTGAGCAGCGTGTCGCCGTGGTTGACGACGTGAACGCTGGCCGCGGCGTTCGAGGCAACAGCTGCCGTCGCGGGAGCGGAGACCGCTGGCGCTGCTGCGGCAGCGCTCTGCCGGGGAATGATCAGTTGCTGCCCCGGCGACAAGGCACGCGGACCTTTGTAACCGTTGGCCTGCAGGATAGCTGCGGCCGAGACGTTATAGCGGCGCGACAATATTTCGAGAGTGTCGCTGGTACCGACGATGATCGTGGTGCCCCCGTTCGGGCCGCGAGCCGCAACCGAGCGCAGCGCCACGGTTCCGGTGGTCTCCAGCTGAGGATGGGCAGCGGGCGGCGCATAGGAAGCCACGCCCCTGCCCCCGGCCGAAGCCGACGGGTAAGAATGCGGAGCCGATGCCACCGGCGGCAGCGATGACGACTGGTACGGTGACTGCGGACGTGAATATTGCGGCAACTCCCGGCGCTCGACCGCAGGCGCCGGAACGGATCCGGTCGCTTCTTGTGATGCGAATGGATTTGCGAAGGAGTCCTGGGCCAAGCGGGTCGACATATCGGCGCTACAGCCCGCAAAACCAACGGATATCAGCGCCAATGCCGCAGCTTGCAGCACGCGGCGCGAACGAAGCAACGCGACGACACGGGACATGGTTACTCACTGGTACGCTACAAATTACTGTTTTGAGTAAACACCTCCCCAGTAAACAACGGCTTAAGGTTACAAACAGAACCACGCCGGCCTGAAAAAGCATGGTTTCTATAGCTCGCGGGCAATGCCTCGTATCGCCGGCACGAAGCGCACATCCACCAGTTCCTTGCGCTCGAAGCCGGAGTCCGTCCGGTTCACGCGGATCAGGGTCTGAACGCCCTGATGCGGACCCACGGGAGCGACCAAAACCCCCTCTGGCCGAAGCCGCTGCAGCAGGGCCTCCGGTATTTGCTCCATGGCCGCCGTCACCATGATGCGGTCGAAATCGCCGGCGTCGTCCGGGATCTCAAAGCCGTCGCCGAGTAACACCTCGACATTGTTACATCCGAGCTTTTGAAGGCGCTCCCGGGCGCGGTCCGCCAAGGTCCGGAACCGCTCGATCGTCAGCACCTGGCGACAAAGCCGGGACAGGATGGCGGCCTGATACCCGGAGCCGGTACCGATCTCCAGCGTCCGGTGCTGTCTCTGCAATTGCAATTGCTCGGTCATGTAAGCCACGACGAAGGGCTGACTGATGGTCTGTCCGCAGGCGATGCCGAGCGCGCTATCCCGATAGGCATCCTCGCGGTCCGCCGAATCGACGAATAATTCGCGTGGAATGTCCTCCATGGCATGCAGAACGCCTTGATCGCTGATGCCCCGCCGCCGCAGGTTGAGCTGAAACATCATCTTTTCCGGCGGGTGGCTTGCGGGCATGGCCATCTATGGGATCGGGCGGTCGGAGGGTGATGTGACGACATTAAAGGGTTTTCGCGTGAGTCGGTAACGCCAAGCGCGTCTGAGCAGCGAAGATGTTCCCCTACTGGAACCGAGGTCGTTCAGCGGCGTTAAAACGGGACCTTTGTGGGCGTCCAACGGCATACGGAGCGCGTTAAGGGCCAAACCTCAACCACGTTGATTATTGCGGGGCTGGGCGTTATTTGCGAACCTGAGCCCCTGGGAAGGCCAAGGAATCTTTCATGACTGCATCGCCGTCGCCGGCAAATTCCGTGTTCCTCGTCGAAGACGAGGTCATGATCCGAATGATGGTCGCCGATATGCTGGAAGAGCTGGGCTATCGCGTGGCCGCCGAGGCCGGCGAGATCAACGAGGCTCTTAAATTGGCCCAGTCAACCGAGTTCGACTTCGCCATTCTCGACGTCAACGTCAACGGCAAGGTGATCTCCCCGGTGGCCGAACTGATCCAGGCGCGCAATCTGCCGTTCATTTTTGCGACCGGCTATGGCTCATCGGGTCTTCCGGAGGAATACCGTGACCGGCCGGCGCTTCAGAAGCCGTTCCAGCTGGAAACCCTGGCGCGCGTGATTGCCACCACGATGAAGAGTGCAACGGTTTAACGGAGTTAAGCGCTGGCGCGCCTCGCTTCAGAACCGCTTACTTCAGTGTTGCGGTCAACGCGTGCGAGAATTCGTCGTCGGTGCGGTCAAGTCGCAGCGGGGTTACGGAAATATACCGTGCCGCCAGCGCGGCCAGATCGGTACCGTCTGCCGGAACCTCGGTCTGCACGATGCGCTCGAAGCCGATCCAGAAATACGGATTGCCGCGGCCGTCGCTTCGCTCATCCACCTTGAGAAAATTGAGATTGCGCTTGCCTTGTCGCGTCACCCGAACTCCGGCAACTTCGCCGGGCAGACAGGCCGGAAAATTGACATTGATCACGGTATTCTTGGGCACGCCCGCAGCGATGACCTTGCGCAGGATGTCCGGTCCGAATTTCAGCGCCGTGTCCCAGAGCGGCATCCTGCGGGTCTCGGCGCTGAATTCCTGGCTGAGCGCGAAAGAAGGCAGTCCCAGGATGGTGCCCTCGAGCGCGCCGGCAATGGTGCCGGAATAAACCACGTCCTCCGCGACGTTTCGGCCCTTGTTGACACCCGACAGCACCAGATCCGGCCTCGTCTCGCCGAGGATGTGGCGGGCGCCCATGATCACGCAATCGGTCGGAGTCCCGCGTACCGCGAAATGTCGGGGACCGATTTCGCGCAACCGCAACGGATCATTGAGCGACAGCGAATGCGAAACGCCGGACTGGTCGAGCTCCGGAGCCACCACCCAGACGTCGTCGGATAGCGCCCGGGCAATCTGCTCGACGATTTTCAAACCGTGCGCATGGATGCCGTCATCATTGGTACAGAGAATTCGCATCCTTCAATAAGGCCCTTCGGTCGACGCATGGTCCTCTTATCCGGCTATCGCCATCGACGCAAACCGGCACGGTCCTCACGATGTTTGCTTCCAGCGGATGCGCCAGGGCACCAGCAATCGGGCGCGGCAATTCCGGCCTTGTATGGCAAAATTAGTGACGTTGCCTTCGACGGCTGTTTTAGGGAGCGGATCGACTGCTTTTTTAGCTTGTTCCGGCTTTGTCGTGGCGTCCTGCGCGACCGCTATGGGTTGGCGGGGTTGGGGGAAACGCACGCGGGCAACGGAAAGGGCCTTGTCGAAGTCTCCGGCATCAAGCCATTTCAAGGCCCGTACGCTTTCCAGCAGGCCCTCCTCCCACAGTCGGCCAGCCTCGATATCGAAGGCGGATTTCTGCTTCTGATCGCATGCCTGCACACCATAGCCGGTGACGGCCCATTGCCTGCCGACCCAGTAGATGTCGCGATGCAAGGCCATTGCTCGATCTTCGTCTTCCGTAAAAACTCGTCACGTTCAAAACGAGAATATAGGGAAGTAGTCTGCCGGCAAAGCCGAGCGCATCGCACCAAACCGAAAAAGAGACGGACGGTCTCGGCGACTGCGCTTCAGAAAGGCCATTGCTGGAAAGCCGCCCTTGCTGCAACATCGCGCCGCCAACAGTGGAGAAAAAAATGGACGCGAAGACGCCTTCGACCGGCCGGAGCGGCGCTTTCGAAAGCCCACCTTTCAAATTCGTCGGGATTTCAACGTTCCTGCATGCGGCCTTTGTCGAAGACTGGTCGAACGTGGACATTGGATTGATCGGTGTGCCCTATGACGGCGGTGTCACCAACCGTGCGGGAGCGCGGCATGGGCCACGCGAGATCCGCAACCAGTCGGGACTGATCAACAAGATCCACCATCGCAGCAAATTGGCGCCGTTTGATCTGTGTCGGGTGGCCGACCTCGGCGACGTATGGGTGAACACACCGTTCCAGCCGGAAATGGCGATCGACAACATCGCGGACTACTACAGCCGGGTCCACGCCGCGGGGATCGTGCCGATCACCGCGGGTGGCGATCACTCCATCGTCTTGCCGATCCTGCGCGGGATTTCAGCAGGCCGGAAACTCGGTGTGGTGCATCTCGACGCGCACGCGGATACCAGCCCCGGCCGTTGGAATTTCGAACTCTATCATGGCGGCCCATTCCGGATGGCCGCCGAGGAAGGATTGATCGATCCGCACCGGACCATCCAGATCGGGATCCGCGGGGCCACTGCGGTACCGGGTGTCTGGCAATACAGCATCGATTCGGGGATGCGGGTGCTGGAGATCGAGGATGTGCGCGAAATGGGTTTGAATGCGGTTATTGCCGAAGCACGACGCGTCGTCGGGGACGGCCCGACTTATGTCAGCTTCGATATCGACTGCATCGATCCGGCTTTTGCCCCCGGTACGGGAACGCCGGAAGTCGGGGGACTGACGACATTCGAGGCGCAACAACTCATTCGCGGACTGCAGGGCCTCGATTTGGTCGGTGCAGACGTCGTCGAGGTTTCTCCGCCGTTCGATGCAACGGGATTAACGGCGCTGGTCGGCGCGACGATGATGTTTGAATTGCTCTGCGTGGTGGCCGAGGCTACAGCGCGCCGCAAGGGAGTTCAGCCCAAGAGCGCGCGGGCCTAGCTGCGGCCGTGCGTAGGCCTGGTCAGTCCCGCTCGATCACCATCAGCCCGCCCATATAGGGCTGCAGCACGTCGGGCACCGCGATTGCGCCATTGTCCTGCTGGTAGGTCTCCATTACCGCGATCAGCGCGCGGCCGACGGCGGTGCCGGAACCGTTGAGCGTATGGACAAAGCGCGGCTTGCCATCGGGCCCGCGATAGCGCGCGTCCATCCGGCGGGCCTGGAAATCGCCGCACACCGAACAGCTCGAAATTTCGCGGAAGGCGCCGCCCTCGCCCTGGCCCGGCATCCAGACCTCGATGTCATAGGTTTTCTGCGCGCCAAAGCCCATGTCCCCGGCACACAAGGTCATCACGCGGTAGTGCAGATCGAGCTGGCGCAGCACTTCCTCGGCGCAGGCCAGCATGCGCTCATGCTCGTCCCTGCTTGCGTCGGGTGTCGTGATCGAGACCAGCTCGACCTTGGTGAATTGATGTTGCCGGATCATACCGCGGGTATCGCGCCCGGCGGCGCCAGCCTCGGCGCGGAAACACGGCGTCAGCGCGGTCAAGCGCATCGGCAATTCTTTCTCGTCGAGAATGGATTCGCGCACGAGATTGGTCAGCGGCACCTCGGCGGTGGGGATGAGCCCGAGGCGTTGCGTCTTGATTTGCGCTAGGCGATGGGTGACGTCACTGTCTGCTTGCGTCAGTAGCTCGCCATTCACGGCCCAGAACTGATCGTCCTCGAACTTCGGCAACTGCCCCGTGCCAAACATGACGTCGTCGCGCACCAACAGTGGCGGATTGATTTCGTCGTAGCCATGCTCATTGGTGTGCAGATCGAGCATGAACTGCCCGATCGCGCGCTCCAACCGCGCCAGGCCCTTTTTCAGCACCACGAAACGCGCGCCGCTCAGCTTGGCTGCGGTTTCGAAATCCATCGAGCCGAGCGCTGCGCCGAGATCGTCATGCGGCTTTGGTTTGAAGGCATAATTGCGAACCGCGCCGAAGACGTGACGCTGCACATTGCCGTGCTCGTCGACGCCGTCGGGGACATCGTCGAGCGGCAGATTGGGGATCGCAGCCAGCTCTTTCGCAAGCTCTTCGTCCGCCGCTTTGGTCGCGGCCTCCAATTCCGGCATCGTGGTCTTGAGCTCGGCCACCTCGGCCATCAGCTTCGCGGCGCGCGCGTCGTCCTTTGCTTTCTTGGCGTCGCCGATTTCCTTGGAGGCGGCGTTGCGCCGTGCCTGCGCCTGCTCCGACGCCATGATTGCCGCACGGCGCTTCTCGTCGATCGACAGCAGCGACTCCGACAGTGCTGCGAGCCCGCGCCGCTTCAGCGCGGCGTCGAAGGCGGCTGGATTATCGCGGATCGATTTGATGTCGTGCATTGGCTGATTTCCCGTCATGGCCGGATGTATTCCGGCCATCCACGTCTTTGCCGCCTTAGACCAAGTCGTGGATGCCCGGGTCAAGCCCGGGCATGACGAATCATGGCCGTTGGCCCCGTGATGATAGGTGAAACCGCCCTACTCTGCCGGATTGGTTGCCGGTGGCGCGGCCTTTGCCGCGGTCGCCTTCTTTTCCACCACGGCGACAGCGATGATCGAGCCCTCATACAGAGCCAGCAGCGGCAGCGCGAGCGAAGCTTGGCTCAAGACGTCGGGCGGCGTCAGCACCGCGGCGATGATGAAGGCAATCACGATGAAATAACGGCGCTTCTCGCGCAGCATTTTCGCGGTGACGATGCCGATCCGCCCCAACAATGTCAGGATCACCGGCAGCTGGAAGGCGATGCCGAAGGCGAAGATCAGCGACATCATCAAAGACAAATATTCGCCGACCTTGGGCAACAACTGGATCTGCGCGGTCTCGGCGCCGCCCATCTGCTGCATGCCAAGCGAAAAACGCACCAGCATCGGAAACACCACGAAATACACCAGCATCGATCCGAGCACGAAGAAGAACGGTGTCGCGATCAGGTAAGGCAGGAACGCGCCACGCTCGTGCCTGTAGAGGCCGGGCGCCACGAATTTATAAATTTGCGTAGCTACAATGGGAAACGAGATGAAGCCGGCGCCGAACAGCGCCAGCTTGAGCTGGGTCATGAAGTATTCCAGCAGCGCGGTGTAGATGAACTTCGAATTATCAGCGCCCGCCACAAAGACAAACGGCCACACCAGCACGTTGTAGATCTGCTTGGCAAAGAAGAAGCAAAAGATGAAAGCGACCCCGAATGCCAGCAGTGCCTTGATCAGCCGGGAGCGCAGCTCGATCAGATGATCCATCAGCGGCGCTTTGCTGGCCTCGATATCCTCGGCGCTCATGATGCTTTGGCATCCTTGAGAACATCGGGCGGGTCGGGCGTGATGTTCGGCGGCGCGGGGCTGGCTTCATCCTGCGGCGTAATCACGAGCGCTTGCGCCGACGCGTCGGCGCCGGTTTCGCTGCGGGTCTCTGAAACGGGCGCTTCGGCCGCCGACGGTTCGGGTGCCGCAATCGCTGACATCTCGCTTGCGGAAACCGCGGGCGTTTCGGCCGCCGAAATCGCCGGCTTGTCGATGTCGCCGATGTGGAGCGCGTCGCCGACGTCCTTTTGCAGCGAGGTCATGATATTGCCGCCGCTGGTGAAACCGGTCGCGGCCTCCTTGACCTCATCGAAGCTCTTCTTGAGGTCGGCCATTTCGGCCTCGCGCATGGCTTCCTGGAACTGACCCTGGAATTCGGCGGCCATCTTGCGCGCCTTGCCCATCCATTGCCCGACCATGCGCAGCACGCCCGGCAATTCCTTTGGGCCGATCGCGATCAGCGCGACGACCGCGATGACGGCAATTTCACTCCAGCCGATGTCGAACATGAAAATTTCCGCTCAGCGAGGCCGCTGCATCCCCGCCTTCCTCAACTGGTGTTCATCAGGTCTTGTTCAACAGGGTCTTGCCGCACGCCTGTGACAAGATCAACGCGCCACCGCGGCCCTGCCTCGGGCACTCCGCGGGAGTTTGGATCAGACAGCCTTGCTGCCGACGTCCGACCGCGCCGCCGCAGAAGGCGTGGCATTGTGGTCGAGCGTCTTGACGGGATCGGGCTTTTCAGCCGTCTTGTCATCGTCCTGCATGCCTTTCTTGAAGGCCTTGATGCCCTGCGCGACGTCTCCCATCAGATCCGAAATCTTGCCGCGACCGAACAGCAACAGGACGACTGCGATCACGACGATCCAGTGCCAAATGCTAAGCGAACCCATCCTGCATCCTCCAAAACACGCGACTGGCTGCCCAGCCTGATCTGCCGGAAACGTAGGCTTGGGAGGTGTCAAAAACAAGGACTTAAGCCGCGTCAAATCCGCGTTGACGCGGCGCGTCACGGCTACCGTTAATGCGGGGTGGCCCCAAGTCCACCGACGGGCGAGATCAGCCTTCCTCGCCGTTTTCCGGCTCGACGGCCGGGGCCAGCGTCAGTTCCAGATCGCCGGGCTCCAGCGGGTCTTCATCTTCGCGCAGGGCCGGGTCATCCGACGGGCTCGGGACGCTAAAGCCGGTGGGCAGCCGTGAATCAAGCAGCCCCGTTCCCTTCAGTTCCTCCAGTCCCGGCAGGTCGCCAAGGGCCTCCAGGCTGAACTGCGACAGGAACGCTTCCGTGGTTCCAAAGGTCAGCGGACGTCCCGGCGTCTTGCGCCGGCCGCGGGGCCTGATCCAGCCGGTCTCCAGCAACACATCCAGCGTCCCCTTGGAGGTTACCACGCCACGGATTTCCTCGATCTCGGCGCGGGTCACGGGCTGATGATAGGCGATGATCGCGAGCATCTCGATCGCCGCGCGGGACAACCGCCGGGTTTCGGTGCTTTCCCGGGTCATCAGCCAGGCTAAATCGCCCGCGGTACGGAAAGTCCATTTGTTGGCGACGCGCACCAGATTGACGCCGCGCGAGGCGTAATCGGCCTGCAGCTGCGCCAGCGCAACCTTGATATCGACGCCCTCAGGCATTCGCTTGGCGAGTGTAGCCTGATCCAGCGGTTCGGCCGAGGCGAACAACAGAGCTTCGAGCAGCCGCAGTTCCTCGGGCCGCACCTGCGGATCGACAGAATGATCTTCATCGTCGGCCATGCGTTTTTCCGCCAGGCTTGCCATGGCTTCAATCTCCTTCTTACACTCACTCCACCGACAGATCCGGCGCGGTCATCGCGTCAGATGCCGGTGGCGGCAGTCGCTTTCGAAAATACAGCGGCGCGAACGGCTCTTTCTGGTGCAGTTCGACATTGCCTTCCCGCACCATTTCCAGCGCCGCAGCGAAGCTGGACGCGAAAACGGTGGCCTTTTGCGAGGGATCGATCACGTAGCTGATCAAATATTGATCGAGCCGGCTCCAGTCTTCGGTCATCCCGACCACGCGTTCCAGCGAGGCGCGGGCTTCGCCCAGCGACCATACCGTGCGCTTGGCCATATGCACCGTCGCGAGCACGCGCTGCTGACGTTGCGCGGCATAGGCGGTCAGCAGGTCGAACAAGGTCGCGGTAAACCGGGGATGGCGGATTTCGGCAATGGCTTCGGGATTGCCGCGCGGAAAGATGTCGCGCTGCAATTGCGGACGGTTCATCAGCCGGTTCGACGCCTCGCGGATGGCCTCCAGCCGGCGCAACCGATTGGCCAGCGCGGTCGCCATCTCCTCCGCACTTGGTCCATCCGGCGTCGCGGGCTCCGGCAGCAACAGCCGCGATTTCAGATATGCGAGCCACGCCGCCATCACCAGATAGTCGGCTGCCAGTTCGAGCCGGATTTTGCGCGCGGCCTCGATGAAGACGAGATACTGGTCGGCCAGCGCCAGAATGGAAATCTTGGCGAGATCAACTTTCTGCTGCCGTGCCAGCGCGAGCAGCAGGTCGAGCGGGCCCTCATAGCCCTCGACATCGACCATCAGCGCCGGCTCGTCGACCGCCAGTTCGGCGGGCCTTCCGGTCTCAAACGACAATATCTCGGCGCTCATGCGCTTTTCGTCCCTGCACGTTCGATCAAGCCATCCAACTCGGCCCATGCTGCCCGCCGATCGAACAGCTGCGGCGTCTTTCGCGACGCCAGCGCCGCTCGAGCACGCTCCTGCGCCCTGCCCGACAGCTCCGGCACCTCGCGCGCGACCTCCTGCATCTCGTCGAGCCTGCCATTGCAATGCAGCACGACATCGCAGCCGGCGGAGACAATGGCGCGGGTCCGTTCGGCAATCGATCCGGCCAACGCATTCATGGACACGTCATCACTCATCAACAGACCCTGGAACCCGATCGCGCCGCGAATCACCTGCTCGATGATTGTCGCAGAAGTCGTCGCCGGTTGGGCGGGATCCAGCGCGCTAAACACAACATGTGCGGTCATCGCCATCGGCAGGTCCGCCAACGGACGAAACGCGGCGAAATCGGTCCGTTCGAGCTCTCCGTTCGGCGTATCAACCACCGGCAGCCTGAAATGGGTGTCGGCCGTGGCCCGGCCATGTCCGGGAATGTGCTTGAGCACCGGCAGCACGCCACCCTGAGCGAGGCCGTCCGTTACCGCCCTGGCAATGGCTGCGACCTTATGCGGCTCGCTTCCGTAGGCGCGATCGCCGATGACCGCGTCGGCGCCCTCCACTGGCACGTCCGCAATCGGGAGGCAGTCAACCGTAATCCCCAGTTCGATCAGATCCGCCGCCATCAGCCGCGCACTCAGGCGCGCCGCCGATAGTCCGAGGCTCCGATCGACATCGTAGAGTGTCCCGAAGAGCGCCCCTGGCGGATAGACCGGCCAATGCGGCGGGCCCAAACGCTGCACCCGGCCGCCTTCCTGATCGATCAGAACCGGCGCCGCCGGGTCCTCCACCGCCGCCCGCAATTCGTCAACCAGACGGGCGACCTGGGATTTTTGCTCGATGTTGCGCTTGAAAAGGATAAACCCCCACGGCCGCGTCGCGCGGATAAACTGGCGCTCGGCTGAGCTCAGTTCCGTGGCAGAAACGCCGGTAATGAATGCGCGCGAGCCCATGCGGCCGATTAGACCGCGGCTGCCCTGCCGGTCAAGGAAATGGCCGTTAATTCCTTTGGACGACGCACTGCCCGCCGGCAGCTTTCAGATTGCCGCAGAATTGGGCCGCTTCGTCGGAAGATCCAAACGGGCCCACCATGGCGCGGTAATAGACGCCTTTTTCCCCGAGATCGGCGCGTTTGATCAAGGGCGCACGCGATCCCAGAACGGACGGGAATTTGCCCTGCAGAGACCTGAAGGAAGCTTGCGCATCCGCTTCATTCCTCTGCGATGAAACCTGGACGACATAGCCGCCCCCTGTTGCACCGCCCGAGGATACGGCTTGTGTCGGCGTGGTCGCGGCAACCCTGGTTCGCGTGTCTGGCGTGGTCGATTGAGCGGTCTGCGGCGACAGCGACAGCGGGGCATTGGCGCTTGCATTTGCCGATGTCGGTGCGCCTCGCGCTACACCGCCGGGCGGCGTGGCGTTATGCACGGCTTGCGCGGGTTTGGTACCCGGCGGCGAAGTCACGGGTTGCGCAGCTGCGTCGGGTTGGTCGCCCCGGACCGCCAGCGTCCTGACCTTACGCGGCTCACTGTTCGGCATGGTGCCATTGTTGGCTCCGGGGCTCGGCGGCGGCGGATTGGCCTGCGTGATGCTGGCAAAAGATGGCGGATTGGGATTGGGATTGAGCGGTGGAAGCACTACCCGGGGCCCCGTCTTGGCATTCACATCCATCGGTGCTTCTTCGCGCGGCACGATCTTTTCGGTGCCATCCCCAGTCGCCAGACGATCAGGCACTTTCGCAACGGAATCGGCGCTCGCCGGCACGATCTTGGTCGGGTTGGTGTCGGCCTTGATGATCGGCGGGTCTCCGCTGCGCGGCGAGCCGATATAGGTTCGATAAGCGAACGCCGCGCCGGTTCCTATAACCGCAAGCAGGAGAACAACGACCACCGTGAGCATACCGCCGCCACGCTTGCGGGTCGGCTCCTCGACCCTTTCGTCCTGATAAGCGTAGGGATCATCGACATAAGACTGATCATATTCAGGTTGCGGCGGATCAAGTGGACCGTACAGGGCCTCGTCATAGCGCGACGGATCAGACTCCTGGCCGGCATCGTCGAATAAGTGTTGTTCTTCCTGGTAATGAGTCTCGGGCTGGGCGAGCGGCGTCGCGTAGCGGCGAAGCGGATGGACCGGATTAGGATAATCCTGCGGCGCTTCTTCCTCGGGAACGCCGTGCTGCAACCATGGCGGCGGGCCGCCGGCTTCTTCATGGTCCTCGGCCGGAAACTCCTGCTGGTGATAGCGCTCGACGCCGCGTGGCTGCAACGGCTGATTGGCTCTGCCCATGTTGAAGGAATCGCTCTGACCGATCAGCCGCGCCAGTTCAGCCAGCGGATCGCTCTCCTCGTTTGCAGGCGTGTGCTGAGCGTCGCCGGAATGATAGTCCTCTTCTGCCGGAAAAGGTCGGTTCTGATATCGATCAGCCATCGTGATGATGCGTCCCCTTCGGGAAAGCTGCCAACCCCGCCCTACCAACGAACCGGCTTCTGCCGGACACCGTCACAGGTCCCGCTGTGATGGCGTTTGCCCCAATCTACCGCATCTCGTCTGGCGCATGCACGCCGAGAACGGCCAGCCCGGATGCCAGAACCAAAACGACCCCCTGGACCATGGCCAACCGTGCCTTCGTCATCTCTGCATCATCATTGATAATGAAGCGTAAATGCGGCAGATCGCGTCCTCTGGTCCACAAGGCATGGAACTCGCTGGCGAGATCATACAGGTAAAAGGCGATTCGGTGTGGTTCATGGGCAGCGGCGGCCGCTTCGATGACACGGGGGTAGAGGGCCAGGCGCCGCAGCAGGTCGATTTCGGTCGGGTCCGTCAGGCGCTCGATCGCGGCATCCTGCAGGAACGCATTTCGTGCAGCGTCTTCCCGCGGCAGATCGGGAACCACGTCGCGAGCGTTCTTGAAGATCGAATGGCCGCGGGCGTGGGCATATTGCACATAGAAGACCGGATTGTCCTTGGACTGTTCGATCACCTTGGCGAGATCGAAATCCAGCACCGCGTCGTTCTTGCGGAACAGCATCATGAAACGCACCGCATCCGAGCCGACCTCGTCGACGACGTCGCGCAAAGTGACGAAATCGCCCGAGCGTTTCGACATCTTCACCGGCTCGCCGTTGCGCAGCAGTTTTACCAGCTGCACGATCTTTACATCCAGCATCGCCCGGCTCGCGGTGACCGCTTTCACCGCCGCCTGCATCCGCTTGACATAGCCGCCGTGATCGGCGCCCCAGACGTCGACCAGATCGCGAAACCCGCGATCGAACTTGTCCTTGTGATAGGCGATGTCGGAAGCGAAGTAGGTGTAGGAACCATCCGACTTCAGCAGCGGCCGATCGACATCGTCGCCATAGGCCGTCGCCCTGAACAGCGTCTGCTCGCGGTCCTCGTAATCTTCCACCGGGCCGCCTTTTGGCGGTGGCAGCCGGCCTTCATAAACGTCGCCCTTGGCGCGCAGGAAGTCGACGGTCTCGCCGACCCGATTGCTCTGTGGTTCGATCAGCGAACGTTCCGAGAAGAACACGTCATGCCGGATGCTCAGCGCAGCAAGATCCTGCCTGATCATTTCCATCATCATGGCGACCGCCTTCGCGCGCAACAGCTGCAGCCATTGCGTTTCTGGCATCGCCAGCAGGGTATCGCCGTGTTCGGCTGCGAGCGCCTGGCCTACCGGCTTCAGATAGTCGCCGGGATACAGCCCTTCCGGAATATGGCCGATGTCTTGCCCCAACGCCTCGCGATAACGCAGGAAGGCGGACCGCGCGAGCACATCGACCTGCGCGCCGGCATCGTTGATGTAGTATTCCCGGGTGACGTCGTAACCCGCGACGCTGAGCAGGCTGGCCAGCGCATCGCCGAACACGGCTCCCCGGCAATGCCCGACATGCATCGGCCCGGTCGGATTGGCCGAGACATATTCGACATTGATCTTTTCGCCGGCACCGGCGTCGCTTTTTCCGTAAGCCGGCCCTTGACGCAGCACGGCGCGCAAGGCATCCGCCCAGGCAACCGGTTTCAGCGTCAAATTGATGAAGCCGGGACCCGCGACATCGACCGAAGCGATCAAATCATCCGCGCGCAAGCGTGCCGCGATGGCGTCAGCGAGATCGCGCGGCTTGGTCCCCGCTTCCTTGGCCAGCACCATGGCGGCATTGGTCGCCATGTCGCCATGCGAGGCGTCTCGCGGCGGCTCGACCACAATACGCGACAGGTCGATGGCGGCGGGCCAGCCACCCTGCTGCGCGAGCGCGGCGCATGCCGTGCGGACGCGCGCAAGCACGTCGGCGAACAGATGTGGCGGTGAGGCTTGATTGACCATGTGCGGGCCGCCTAACGTAAATCGGGGGTCGAGTCAAAAAGGCGCTGATGTTCCGTCAGGGCAAAGCGGTCGGTCATGCCGGCGATGAAATTGCCGATCCGCCGCGCGCCCTCGCTTTCGGTCTCGCTGCGGGTGCCGGCCGGCGGCAGCCATTCCGCCGGAAGATCGCCCGGCGTCTTCTGGTAACGCACGAACAGATCGAACAGGATCTGTTCGGCCTCGCCCATCACCCGCATCACCCGCTCATGGCGGTACATCCTTTGCTTGAGGAACGACTTGATCTCGGCCTCGGCCCGCGCCACCTCGGAGGGAAACGCGACCAGCGGCGCGCCATGATGGCGGACGTCATCGACCGAGGCCGGTTTAGCGATTTCGAGACGAACGCGGGTTTCGGCGAACACCGAACCGATCAGGCGCGAGATCAATTCGCGGACCAGTTCGGCGCCGCGCCGGGCAGGATCGAGCGCCGGATAGTGCCTGGCGCTTTCTTCGATGATCACGGCCAGCATCGGCACAGCCTTGAGGTCCTCGACCGTGAACAGGCCCGCGCGCAGGCCGTCATCGATGTCGTGGGCATCATAGGCAATGTCGTCGGCGATGGCGGCGACTTGCGCTTCCAGCGACGCGTAACTCCACAATTCGAGACCCAGCGTCCGGTCGAATTCGGCAATCCCGGCGGGAACGCCGCGGTCGCGATACCGTCCGACCGCCGCCCCGCTGCGATCCGTCAGCGGGCCGTTGTGCTTGACGATACCTTCCAGCGATTCCCAGGTCAGGTTGAGCCCATCGAAGCCGGGGTATCGGTGCTCCAGCGACGTCACAACGCGCAGGGTATGAGCGTTGTGATCGAACCCGCCGTGGGATTGCAGGCAGGCATCCAGAGCCCTTTCGCCGGCGTGGCCGAACGGCGGATGACCGAGGTCGTGCGCCAGTGCCAGCGTTTCCGTGAGATCCTCGTCGAGCCCGAGTTGCCGGGCCAGCGCGCGGGCGATCTGCGCGACTTCCAGCGAATGGGTCAGCCGGGTGCGGTAATGGTCGCCCTCGTGGAACACGAACACCTGCGTTTTATGCTTTAGGCGGCGAAATGCGGTCGAATGGATGACCCGGTCGCAATCGCGCCGGAACGGGCTACGGGTCTTGCTTGCAGGCTCGGCAAATAGCCGCCCCCGGCTGCGATCGGGATCGCAGCCATAGACCGCGCGGGCTGCAGCCATTCCGACCGACACGGTGTATTGATCCCCTTAAAGGTTTGATTCCGGCGTTCGGCGCACTTAACTATGATGGGAGCCGGATACCAGCTAAATTGGCGTCCTGAGGCCACGGAGACCCGTTATGACCACCGCCGTCACCATCAGCGAGCGAGCGGCCCGCCGCATTGGGGAAATCCTCAAAAGCGAAGGCGATGGCGCCATGCTGCGGATCAGCGTGGAAGGCGGCGGCTGCTCGGGCTTTCAATACAAGTTCGACGTTGAGCGGGCCCGGGCCGAAGATGACCTCGTGATCGCGCGCGACGACGCGGTCGTGCTGGTCGATCCCGCCTCCGTGCCGTTCCTGGCCGGGTCCGAAGTCGATTTTGTCGATGACCTGATCGGCGCGTCGTTCCGGGTGGTCAATCCCAACGCCACCGCTTCCTGCGGCTGCGGCACCAGTTTTTCGATCTGATCGGCCACTCGCCCATGCTGCGCATCGCGACCTGGAACGTCAATTCGATCCGGCAGCGGCTTCTTTCCAGCACAGTGGGATCCGAAGCTTGGAATTCACGTGACTTGAAGTCGCGGC
>JADMIO011602846.1_pt1 | contig 71817 bp, 56 predicted proteins | sample 8958161 | NCBI WGS metagenome assembly JADMIO01 (sample SAMN16585339, study PRJNA669376) | soil metagenome | isolation source: Crop rotation soil | place: USA: Cullars Rotation, Alabama | collected 2011 | reverse complement strand
GCCGCGACTTCAAGTCACGTGAATTCCAAGCTTCGGATCCCACTGTGCTGGAAAGTGGCTGACAGCAACAGCAGACGAATACGGGGCGGCGTGAGAATGATTGCTTCTTCCCAAACATGACCACGATCTTCGTCGCCGAGATAGTGTGCTTCGTCGAGCACCACCAAATCGGCGTTCACGTCGCTCCCGCCACGCAATGAATCAAAAAGTTGGTTTCGAAAAATCTCCGTGGTACCGACAATCAACGGAGCATCGATGTTGTCTTTACGGTCGCCGGTGAGTATTCCCACCTGGGCCGGGCCAAACTCTTCAGAAAACTCCTGATACTTCGAATTTGTTAGTGCCTTGAGTGGGGTCGTATACCACGCGCGGCGGTTGGACTCCAGGAGGTGGCGAATTTCTTCCCGAGCAATCCAGGTCTTCCCACTTCCGGTGGGCGCGGTAACCAGCACGTCTTCAAACTCCAGCGCCGCCAGCGCCTCAAGTTGAAAAGCATCGGGGGTGAATGGTCGCTGCGGTGGCGTACCAATTCCCCCGAGCAGTTTTTTTAGTTCGGCTGAGTGCTGAGTTGGCGCGCGGAAGTCTCTGCGAAGCTCGTCCGGATGAGGGTGTTGCGAGCTCGATCTCCGCCGGGAATCCGTTTTGTTACCAGATCGACGCTTCTTGTTGATAACTCTGTCACGAGAACGACGCATAGTTCATTCTAGCTTTGAGCCTATTGTGCATGAAGTGCTAACGTAGACCCGCGTCAAAATGCTTCGCAACGTGCGCGTCCGAGTGTGCGTCTAAGCTCGGGAACATTACGTTCCCGGAAGGCGTTTTCTTTAGGAATGGCTAGACTTTTCGAGAATTTTGAAGTTAACCGCGAGCCCCGGTGGCCGATCGTATCCAAACTTTTGGGTGCTTCACTGGTGGCCCACGTAATCTTTTGTTTTGCGGCGCTTTACATTCCCGGGGTGCGGGATGCGCTGAATCTAGCCGCGCTAATCTCGGGCACAAATTTTGTGGATCACCCGTACCAGCGGACCATAATTGATGACAACGTTGAGTTAGTAGAGCTATCGCGAGAAAAATTTCATTATCCCGCAGGCTATTGGGCTGTCGAAGGCTCGGCCACGCCGGAACCTACGCCATTGCCGTTTCTTGCCCAGGTACTCAATCCGCCAAAACCCTTGCCTGTAAGTCCTGAGGTATTAATGACGCCGTCGCCCGTTGCATCGCCAACTCCCACTCCCACACCGGGAACTGGTGGCTCGTCATCAACCTCGAGTCCATCTCAGGCTGTGGCACAGGCGAATGCCAGCCCCGGTGCATCTCCGGCCACGAGCCCAACCAATCCAATTGACAAGGCGCAGAGTGATTTGGAGAAGGCAGCTGCAGCGAACAACGTGACGCTGCCGGCGGAAAACGAAATCAACAAACAGGTGATGCGAGATTTTGCTGCTTACGCGAATGAACTGAAGCAGCAGGGCAAGTTAGACTTGAACAAACCGTTCGAGATCATCATCGAGGCCGCTCTGGATGAGAATGGAAAACTGAAAGATCCGAAGTTCACCAAAAAGGCCGGCGATCCAAACCTGGTTGATTTGTTTGGACGAATGGTAGCGGCACTGAACGATAGCGGCTTTCTGACGTACTTGAAGTCGAATGATAAGGCAGACTTCGGAAACATCGTGTTCACGATTAAGCAGGGCGAGACCGAAGTGTTGGCCACAGTTGAATGTGAGACGCCATCAGCAGAGATGGCCAGGAAACGCGCTGGCGGTTTTAATCTGATGTTGCTCGCAGGTGCACAAACACGCGCCGGTAAGGATGAAGAAGTGTTGCTGCGAAATACCAGCGCCGAACCGGTCGGCAAAAAAGTCGTCTTCAATTTCACAATGCCCCGTCAGGCCGTGGTTGATCTCATCAAGAAACAACTAGCCAACAACAACAAACCGGGCTGAGCGAATTTAATTTGGAGTGCGTGGCAAGCATTAGCGCGACACCGCTTTAGGTTAGTTTGTCCCCGCATGAAAAGCGCCGTCGCCGCTACGCTTTGCCGGCGCACTCCAAATAAAGATACTGCCGCCCCATCGCTCGCTTGATACCGACCTATCGCTGGCCTAAAATTACAAGCTTGTTTGACTGAAATGCGCGCCAAGGCGCGTTGTTTATTGAGAAAAATATGGGTGTCGATAAATTTTTAACTAAAGTATTCGGTAGCAGCAATCAGCGCTACCTCAAAACTATTCAGCCAATCGTTGCGAAAATCAACGCTCTGGAGCCGTCGGTTAAGAGTCTTTCTGACGAACAATTGCGGGCTCGCACCGAGGAGTTTAAAGCGCAGGTACAGCGCGGCGTCGAAGGCATAACCGACAAAGAAGCACGCAAGCGCGCGGAGAAAGCGGCGCTCGACGAGATTCTTCCCGAAGCGTTCGCAGTGGTGCGCGAGGCAAGTGTTCGTTCCACGGGCATGCGGCACTTCGATGTGCAGTTGATTGGTGGCATTGTCCTTCACGAAGGCAAGATTGCTGAGATGAGAACCGGCGAGGGCAAAACACTCGTCGCGACTTTGCCTGCGTATCTGAACGCCTTAACCGGCCGTGGTGTCCACGTCATCACCGTAAACGATTATCTCGCCTCGCGCGATGCTGAGTGGATGGGTCAAATCCATCGTTTCCTCGGACTCTCAGTTGGCTGCATTCAAAACGATATGGACGACTTCGAGCGGCAGACCGCGTATGCCGCCGACATCACTTACGGCACCAACAACGAGTTCGGGTTCGACTACCTGCGCGACAACATGAAGTTTGATCTCGCAACCTGCGTTCAGCGTAGTCATTATTTCGCGATCGTCGACGAGGTCGATTCGATTCTCATCGACGAAGCACGAACGCCCTTGATTATTTCAGGACCATCAGACGAAGCGACTGATAAGTACTACAAAGCCGACGCGATCATTCCGCAACTGAATAAAGGCGAAGAGATCGATGGCAAAAAGACTGGCGATTACGTTGTTGATGAAAAACAACACACCGCAGTGTTGACTGAGGAGGGCGTCGATCGTTCCGAGAAACTTCTCGGCGTTGGCAATCTATACGATCCATCGAACATGGAATTGTTGCACTGCGTGGAGCAAGCGCTCAAAGCACACACGCTTTACAAACTCGACCACCAATACGTCGTCCAGGAGGGTGAAGTCATTATCGTTGACGATTTCACCGGCCGATTAATGAAAGGTCGGCGCTGGTCAGACGGGCTGCACCAGGCCGTGGAAGCCAAAGAGGGTGTAAAGATTGAGAAAGAGAATCAGACGCTCGCTACCATCACGCTGCAAAACTATTTTCGGCTCTACGAAAAGCTTTCGGGAATGACTGGTACAGCAGAAACTGAAGCGGCGGAGTTCCAGTCGACTTACAAACTCGACGTGATCGTTATCCCGACGCACATGCCGATGGTCCGCAAGGATTTTTCCGACGTCATCTACCGCACGCTACCGGAAAAGTGGGACGCCGTAATTGAGGAAATCAAGGATTGCCACGATCGCGGTCAACCGGCCCTCGTGGGTACGGTGTCAGTTGAAAACTCGGAATTGATTGCGCGCCGTCTCCAACGTGAAGGCGTGCCGCACAACGTGCTCAATGCGAAGTATCACGAGCGTGAAGCGGAAATCGTGGCCCAGGCCGGACGCAAAGGCGCGGTGACGATCGCAACTAACATGGCTGGCCGCGGCACCGACATACTACTCGGCGGCAACCCTGATTTCATGGCCCGTGAGTTTCTCAAGAAGGATGAAGTCGATCCTGATGAAGCTTCCGATGACCAGTGGAATACGGCTTTTAGCCGGGCCAAGCGAATCGTTGAAGACGAACACAAGGAAGTAGTCGATCTTGGTGGGCTACACATCCTTGGTACGGAACGTCACGAGTCGCGACGTATCGACAACCAGCTTCGGGGTCGCGCCGGCCGTCAGGGCGACCCGGGCTCATCCCGCTTCTTCCTTTCGCTCGAAGACGACTTAATGCGGATCTTCGCTGGCGACAAGGTCAAGGCGTTGATGCAACGCCTCGGCATGGAAAAGGGCGTGGCCATCGAGTCGAAGATGGTTTCCAAGCGCATTGAGTCGGCCCAGAAGTCTGTTGAAGGCCGTAACTTCGAATCGCGCAAACACTTGCTTGAGTATGACGACGTCATGAACAAGCAGCGCGAAACGATCTACGGGCTGCGCCGGCAGTTGATGGAGGAACCGGATCAGCGCGAATACTTAATGGGAGATCCGCCGCAGGCTGGGGTAGCTTATGACCTGCTTTCGGATCTAACCAAGCAGTACCTGAATCCTGACGTTTCGCCTGACGACTGGGACATTGAGAATTACCGGATACAGATCAAGACAATCTATGACTTCGATCCCGCTGCTGAAGGCATCGAGATTAGCCGGATGTCATCTGAAGAAGTCACAGGTGCAATCTGGGAGCGGCTGAAGGCCAAATATGAAGAAAAGGAAAAGCATGTTGGCCCAGAAGCAATGCGCACTTACGAGCGCATTATCATGCTCAACATCATCGACGCACAGTGGAAGGACCACTTGTTGTCGTTGGACCATTTGAAACAGGGCATTGGTCTGGTTGGTTACGGGCAGAAGGATCCGCTGGTTGAATACAAGAAACAGAGTTTCGATCTGTTTCAGGAAATGCTCGATCGCATCGACACCAGTACGATCCGTTCGCTCTTCAATCTTCAAGTTGTAGCTGAAGAACCGCCCGAGGCGCTGCGCCAGCGACGTCTGCCACGCCGTTCGACGTCCATGACGTTTACCGGACCAAATCAAGGCGCTGCACCGGCAGGCGAAGAAGCCGGCAAAGTGAAAACCGTTGTGAGAGATCAGCCGAAGGTCGGGCGCAACGAACCCTGTCCTTGCGGCTCGGGCAAGAAGTATAAGAAGTGCCATGGAGTGTAAGCAGCGCCGGCCATCTAATGCCTGGTAAACAGATTCCGGGGGTACACAATCTGAAGGCTCACCATTCTCATCTTGCGGCCCTGCTGACGCTCTTCCTCGGCACCACGGCCGCGGCTCAAACGACTGTTAACCCAACGTTTCCAGAACGGGAACAAGGCATAAGTTCCTATCGAAGCGGCAATCTCAAGGAAGCGATCAAGTCGCTTCGCGATGCTACCAAAAAAAACAAAAATGATGAGCTGGCCTTCTATTACCTCGGTCTGGCGTTAAGCGATACCCAGGACATGAAGGAGGCACGGAAGGCTTTTGAACAAGCGATTCGTTTAAAGCCTGATTTTGGTGTTGCTCACACGGGTTTGGCTTACACGCTCCTTTTCACTTCCAGGGCCCGTGATGCCGAAAGTCAGGCGCGCTACGCTTTGTCACTCGATGCGAAGGACCTGCAAGCGAACTACATTCTCGGAATTCTTTTGCAGAAGAGGTCTCAATGCCGGGAGGCGGTGGCCCGCGCAGAGGCGGTCTTGAACCTTGATCCGAACTATGCGCCCGCATATTTACTGAAGAGCCAGGCCCTCCTTTGTTACAACAATCCGCAGCAACAACAGGCCGGATCGATTAGCCCCCGCACGTCGGAAGCGATTAAAAGTCTAGAGAAGTACCTTGAATTGAAACCCAATGTTTCTGATGCGGCAGTTTGGCAGGAACAACTTCAAGGCCTTCGCTACTACGCGGAGGCGGTTTCAAAGCCAGAGAGTGAACGAACGATTTTTACTACCGGCACCGTTACCACCAGAGCTCATATCATTAGTAAACCGGAGCCCGGCTACACGGAGAACGCGCGCCGGGCGAATGTTGTTGGAACCGTGGTGTTGCGAGCGGTGTTGGCCGCCGATGGTACCGTGCAGCACATTTATGTACTGTCGGCATTACCGTTTGGCTTAACCGAACGCTCCGTCGCCGCGGCAAAGAAAATCAAGTTCGAACCAGCGATTAAAGATGGAAAGTCGGTTTCGACTTTTGTCCAACTCGAGTACAACTTCAATCTTTATTGATTGGCATTTCATTCAACCATGTCCCCATCCGAAAAGAATCCTGTAACTGAAGCGATCATCGGCGGCACGGCCCCACGAAATGCCATGCTGGCTGCTGCCGGCGGTATGTTGCCACTAACGCAGGCGGAATTGTTGGAAGTGCTGGTTGCCTTGAAGGCCTCCAGCGACAGCGAGATTGCGGAAGCGGCCAGCGAGACACTCGAATCACAGGAAACCAACGATTTATTGAGCGCCGCAAAGGACCCGGAGACCTCTCCCAGCGTTCTCGACTATCTGGCGAGAGTCACAAAAAGTGCTCATGCGATTCACGAGGCGGTCATCCTAAATAATCAAACCTCCGATGAAGCGATTGCGCATCTGGCGGCGTCTGAAACCGATGCTTCGTTACTGAGCCTGATTGTTGTAAATCAGCAGCGGCTGGTCCGCTTCCCGAAGATAATCGACTCCATTCTCGCGAATCCCGGTCGTTCGCCGGAAGCAGAACGACGTGCGCGTGAAACAAAGAAAGAGTTTTTCGAGAAGGAACGCGGCGCGCAGCAGATCGCTCAGGAGCTACGAACCAGAGGCAATTCAGCGGCGGCGGAGTTTTTTGAGCAGGCAGATCTTTCCGCAGGGTTGAGCCTTGATGATGCGTGGTTAATTGCGGAGCACATCGAGGTTTCTGATGCCGAGCTGGATGCCTCCTGGATGCCGCTGGAGCGTTACGAAGAACTCGAGGTCGAAACCCCAGAGCAGCGCGAAGCAAACTTCAAACGCGTGATGGAATTCGAAAAGTTGGAGGCCGCTGAGATCACACCCGAGCGCGTTTCGATGATTAGTCGCATCATGTTCATGAACGTGAAGGACCGTATGAAGTTGGCTATGAAAGGCGACCGTGAGGCACGCGCCATTTTAATCAGAGACTCGAACCGAATTGTCGCCACTTCAGTAATCCACAACCCGCGCATCACGGATCAGGAAGTCGAAAACATCGCCGCGATGAGGACCGTAGTAGATGAAGTATTACGCCTGATAGCCAGGAATCGAACCTGGGCGCGCTCTTACACAATCATTCACAATCTGGTGCGCAACCCGCGCACCCCCATCCCCACCGCGATCGACATTCTTCCAAGAATTCGTACGAAGGACCTTCAGAACCTCGCGCAGAACCGGAATGTCTCGGAAGCCGCTCGACGCCAGGCCATGCGCCTCGCCGGTATGCGCAGTCATGGCTAAAAGCCGCTGAATTTGACGCCGCAGGACGATTGTTGCGGAAATTTTGCTAAATTGTGCTTGACGGGTCACGATTTTTACGTATAATTTCACACCATTGTACGAGCTCCATTTGACAGGTGCCTTTTCGAAAGGGACGCAGCTTAGGTTTTAAAAGTACTGCGCGGCTTTATCTCACCCGCAATCGCACCGCCTGGTTCACGGGATCGGTCTTGAGTGACGATTCTCAGTTCTTTGCCACCGCCCTGTAGTGACCCGAACCTGCCGGAAAGTTTGCCCCGCCAATCATAATTGATTGGCGGGGCGCCCGCTTTTTGCAAACATTTAATTGATCTTTATTTGCGCGTTAGTACGTTCTCCGTCTGGGCCACTACGCTGGGAGCGATGTCGGGCAAGCGCACCGATTTGCCGCTCATCTTCGCGAAAAGTTCTTCGTACTGATCAACGACGTGGTCCCAATCGTAGTGTTGTTGAACACGCGCCTGGGCCCGGTGACGATAACTCTGTACCAGGGAACCATCACGCAAGACCCGCTGAAGTTTTTCAGCAAGATCAAACTCGTCTGCATAGGGGATGCCGGCCTCGCCGACCGCTTCGATATTTTCAGGGGTCGCCAGGGTCAGCACGCAGTTGCCGTAGCCCATGGCTTCGAGCAGTGCGGGGTGGGTACCGCCCACTTCCGTAGCGTGAACATAACAGTAGGCGTTTTGCTGTAACGCACGATAGTCCTGACCAAAAACGAATCCGGTGAAAATTATGCGCTTGTCACCGCGCGCTCTTTCCTTCAAGTCGGTGATGTAATCATGAGCGTAAGGTGCATCGCCTACGATCAGCAGCCGGTAAGCCGTGCGCACTTTCTTGAAAGCCTCGATCACCAGGCGCGCATTGTTCTCGGGTTCCAGGCGCGAAACGTAAAGCACGTAGCGATTAGGCTCGGCCCGCCAGCGACGAACTGCGGCGCGGTCTGGTCGTCTTTCGACTTCCGAACCATATGCAATCATTTGTGACTGCGCATTGTAGCGAGCGAGATAGTAATCCTGGATAACCTGCGCGTCGGTCACCGTCACATTGGGAAGAATTGTCGCGAGTCTTTCTGCCAGGAGGTAGTAGCGACGACCCAGCCAGCCCCATTTCTTTCGTTTGTGCTCCAGGCCATCGACGTTTATGGCCACCGGAGTTCCAGTGAAACGCAGGAGCGGTGCGAAAGGCGCGTTGGCAGCGTTACAAATCAATGCTACGTCGTAGCGAGACGGCGCGGCATGAAGCGCAGAAAGAAACGCATGAATTACAGTGTCAAAATACTTGTGACGGATCGTGGAAAGAACTTTTAACTTGACGCCATGAAATTCCAACTGGCGCGGCGAGACATAGTGCGCCCGACAGTAAACCGTAACCTCGTGACCCCGGGCCACGAGTCTCGTGGAGAGATGCTCGGCGAAAGTTTCAAAGCCGCCGTAGCTCGCGGGTATGCCACGGGTTCCTAGAATGGCTATGCGCATACAGTTGATGGCAGGGGGGAGCTGCTGGGCCTTAATCCTATCCTAAGTGCCCCGTTTTTTCGATAGTTATGGCGCGCTCATAGACCGCGAGGGTCTGTCGCGCGGTTTCCTGCCAGTCGAAGTGCTTGGCCCGGTTCAATCCTTTGACGCGCAACTTTGCGCGTAAGTCTGAGTCATTAATGAGTCTTTCCATGGCTGAGGCTAAAGCTTCTGAGTCAAAAGGGTCAATCAACAGCCCGGCGTCGCCCACTACCTCAGGCAAGCTGGTTAAATTCCCGACAATAACCGGAGCGCCACACTTCATGGCTTCCAACGGTGGCAAGCCGAACCCCTCAAAATACGAAGGATAAACAAAGAAAAGTGCTCCGGAATACAACGCCGGCAGGTCATTCTCCGGCACATATCCGGTCAGGACCACCGAGTTACTAAGGCCTAATTGCTGGATCGCGCGAAGCGTTTCATCATACAACCACGCGCGCTTTCCTGCGAGGACCAGTTTCGGTGAGTCGGGCATCCGTTCGCGCAACCGCGCGTAGGCGGCGAGCAAACGTTCAAGGTTTTTTCGTGGCTGAATGGCGCCGAGGTTCAGGATGTACTCCCCGGTTATCCCGTAAGTTTGTCTAACGCGTTGCACTTCTTCTGCATTTTGCACAGGGGCGAAGTGACGCGGGGCAGCCAGGCCAATCACCGTTATTTTTTCTGGACTCAGTTTGTAACTTGATACCAGGTCCTGCTTTACAAAATGAGACAGGGCGATCACCTGCGATGCTTCGCGCGCCGAACGCCTGACCGTAATGCGCAGCTGTTTGCGACTGCGCCACTTGAATGTTTGCGGCAAGTGCTCGAAGGAGAGGTCGTGAATACTGACAACAACCGGGCAAGGCGCGAACGGTGGCGAAGTGAACTGTACGTGCAATACGTCCACCGGATTACGCCGCAGTTCCGCGCTCAGCGTCAGCGGGATACGAATCAACGGTGTGTGCGGAAGCGTGGAGCGAACCTTGAAATTGGGCCAGCGGTTGCTGAAGCGGGTGACCGCTTCGCGCTTAGTCACAAAAATTGTGTAACTGTTAACGGAGTCGATGGCCGCAAGCGACTCGATGAGGTTGGTTGCGTAGCTTTCATTGCCCCCGAGCTGGGTACCTACGGAGTGGGCATCAATTGCTATTCGCAAGCAGCCTGCGGCTCCCCAATTTGCAAACTGGTTAGTTTGCGACGAAGTCAAACTTGAAACGCGCGGACCGTGAAGCGCAGCGTTTCGAGAATCTCAAGCGAGTTAAATCTACTTCTTGGCGGCTGACGCCTGCCCGTCACTTTGCTGCACTCGTGTGTCGCGCTCACGAATACGGGCCGCTTTACCACGCAAGTTGCGCAGGTAATAAAGCTTCGCGCGACGGACGCGTCCGCGCTTAACCAGGTCGATGTGATCGACGATCGTCGCGTGCAGCGGAAAGATTCGCTCAACCCCAACACCAAAGCTGGTTTTGCGAACTGTGATCGTTTCGCGGGCGCCGCCGTGCTTCCTGGCTATGACCACACCTTCAAACGCTTGCAGACGCTCTTTCGTCTCAGATTCTTTAATGCGCACATGCACGCGCACGGTGTCGCCGGATTGGAAATCCGGAATGCCCTTGCGCAACTGTTGTTTCTCAATACTGTCTAGTCGGTTCATTTCATTTACTCCGTTAGAATCTGAGGCGTCTCAAGCGCCGTTTACTTTAATAAGTCAGGTCGGTTCCGTTGCGTCTTGCGCAATGCTGCTTCCCGTCGCCAGCGTGCGATCTCGCCGTGGTTGCCGGTCAGCAAGACTTCCGGAACGTTCATTCCCGAAAACTCTGTGGGGCGCGTGTACTGCGGATGATCCAAACCACCGCCGGTGAATGACTCGTTAGTTGCGGAAGTTTCGTTTCCTAAAGCTCCCGGCAACAACCGCACAATTGCGTCAATTATCACCAGCGCGGCGGGTTCTCCGCCCGATAAAACGTAATCGCCAATCGAAATCTCGTCGGTTGCAAGTCGCTCGGCTACCCGTTCGTCAACGCCCTCATAGCGTCCGCAAATCAAAACTATTTGCGACGCGTTTTGTGAAAGATCATTCGCCACTTGCTGCGTAAACATTGTTCCCTGCGGCGACAGGAGAACTACGCGGGTACCCGGCGGATAAGTTTCCCGACTATCTCCTCCGGTTAAATCCTTGACGGCCGCGAAGATTGGCTCAGGCTTGAGCACCATTCCTTCGCCACCACCGAACGGGCGATCATCGACAACGTGGTGTCGATCGTTGGTCCACTTGCGCAGATCGTGCGCTTTGGTTTCAACCAGTCCGGCCGCTCTCGCCCTGCGAACAATTCCGAAGTCGAACGTTTCTCGAAAGAACTCCGGAAAAATAGTGATGATGTCGCAGCGCAGCACAGTTCAAATTTCAAAGACTACAAATCCAACAAACCATCAGGGGGATCGATTACGATCTTTTTGCCCGGCACGTCGACCTTGACGACTATTCCACTGGCTAACGGAATTAGTATGTCGTCGCGACCTTCTCCCTTAACCGCGAGAATCTCTACGCCGCCAGTCCTGACGATCTCACTGACCTTGCCGATGGGAGCGCCGTTCTGATTTTCAACCGAGCAGCCTTCCAGTTCCCAGTCGTAAAACTCATTCTCGGCCAGGGCGACTCTTTCAGACTCTGGAACCCCGAATTCGTAACCGACTAACGTTTGCGCAGCTTCAACGCTGTCGTAGCCGGAAAACTTCAGCACGATCCGGTCGTTTTGGAACCAATGATTTTCCAGTTCGAACTGTTTGATTTCACCGTTTGCGGCGACGCCAAACAATTCGGTAGTCGATTCGAATCGCTCCGGAAAATCTGTCAAAAGATCTGCTACTAATTCGCCCTTCAGGGCCCTGGTTCTAATTGCTCGTGCCACCAACACCAGGTCTTCTTTGGTCTCAACGCTTGCCAAAGTTATTCCACGATTTCAAGCAGGAAGCGATGTTTCTTCTTCAAGCTCACAGCGTGCGTCAGCGAACGCAACGCTTTGATAGTCTTTCCCTGGCGGCCAATCAATTTGCCCATGTCGCCGGGTGCCACTCGCACCTCGATCAACGTTTTGCCTTGCTGATCGATTTCGCGAATATCAACCGCCTCCGCGTCGTCGACCAGGGCCTTCACCAGCATTTCCACCGCATCTTTCATCGAGCGGGACCAAACTTTCTTACGCTTCTGGTTGCGCGGCGGCTTCTTGCTTGCCACCGGCTTTGATCAGCTTACCTACAGTCAAGGTAGGCTGCGCTCCCTTGCTGAGCCAGTAACGAACGCGATCCATCTTGAGATTGATCTCCGCGGGCTCACGCGTCGGATTGTAGGTGCCCAGATTTTCCAAATAGGCGCCGTCGCGCTTCGATTGCTTTTCTTTGACGATCACGCGATAGGAAGGACTTTTCTTCGCGCCAGTTCGCATTAACTTGATTGCTAACAAAACATTTACCTCCAGTTTCCTCTACGCTCACCGCTTGGTGAGCCAACCGTAACCACTGTTACTTTCTCTTTTTCTTACGCTTTTTCTTTAGTTTCTTGCGTGATGGACCACCGGGCGCTCCACCAAACGCAGGCAACGCCGGCAATTCATCGCCGCCATCGTCGCCCATTCCCGCAAACGCCGACATGTCAGGAAGTCCCGCCATGCGTCGCATCATTTTTCCCTTAAGCCCACTGCCGCCGAACATTCCCGAGCTGGTGAGCTGCCGCATCATTTGTCGCATCTCGGTGTACTGCTTAATTAGCTTGTTCACTTCGGCGACATTTGTTCCCGAACCACGCGCGATGCGGCGGCGGCGGTTGGCATTCAGAATTCGATGATCGTTGCGCTCTTCGGTAGTCATCGAGTCGATGATTGACTCGGTCCGTCGTAATTCCTTCTCCATCAGCTTCGTTTGGTCTTCGTCCATCTGCGGCATGCCGATGCCGCCGAGCAGCTGATCCGGAAGCAGCTTCATGATCTTTGAGAAAGAGCCGAGCTTCTTAACCTGACGTAGTTGCGAGCGAAAATCGTCGAGTGTGAACTCGTTTTTCTGGAGCTTCTTGAGTTGCTCTTCGGCTTCAGACTGATCGACTTTCGACTGTACTTCTTCGATCAGCGAGAGCACATCGCCCATTCCCAGGATTCGTTGGGCAACGCGGTCTGGATAGAACGGCTCCAGGGCGTCGTATTTCTCACCGACGCCGACAAACTTCACCGGTTGTCCGGTGACTTGTTTGATTGAAAGCGCGGCGCCGCCACGTGCGTCACCATCCATTTTGGTGAGCACTACACCAGTAATGCCGACGCGGCGGTGGAACTCCTCGGCCGATCGAACGGCGTCCTGACCTGTCATCGCATCGGCGACGAACAGAATCTCGACCGGGTGCGTCTCGTTCTTGATCTTGACCAATTCCTCCATCAACTCATCGTCGATGTGAAGACGTCCGGCCGTGTCAATGAGCAACGTGTCGAAACCGGTTTGTTGCGCGTGCTTGTAGGCTTCGCGCACCAGCGTCAGCGGATCATTCGTTTCTGTTTGTTCAAAGATCTGTTGGCCAGTTGCCCTGGCAATTACTTTTAACTGCTCGCGCGCCGCCGGCCGGTAAACGTCGACCGAAAGCAGCAAGGGTTTGCGTTCCTGATTCGCAGCGAGCCAGCGCGCGATTTTTCCGGTTGAAGTGGTCTTACCGGAACCCTGCAACCCAACAATCATCACGACGTTGGGAAGCTGGCGAGTAAAGACCAGTCGGGACGACTGTCCGCCGAGCAAATCCACTAGTTCGTCGAAAACTATCTTGACGACCTGCTCAGACGGTTTCAGTTCCTGCCAAACTTGCTGTCCTTCAGCTTTTTCCTTGACAGACGCGATAAAGTCTTTGGCGACTTTATAATTGACGTCAGCTTCAAGTAGGGCCAGCCGGATTTCTCGCAACGCGGCATCAACGTGCTCTTTCGTTAGCACGCCTTCGCCGCGCAAATTTTTCAGAGTCCGTTTTAGCTTGTCAGATAAGGACTCAAACATACATCACTCGGCGAAGTTTCCTGCCCTCGGCGGAAACGGAGATGATAGCGGGCTGTTGGAAAGAGTGTCAAGGTAAGGAGCCACTTACTTTTGCCGGCGCTAATTCCCGCTAATTTGTTGACAGTGTTGGCTCTGAGCGAACGGAAACCATTCCCGGGAGGCGATACGAAGTGAGTCTCGCAAACAAATGGAGACCTGAAAGAAGGCTACCGTGTCTACTCGTCCTCGTAGTCCTGTTGGTCTGCCAGGCAACCGGCGGGCAGACTCCCCAGAACCTTGTCGGTTCACTAACGTTTGAACAAATTGCACCGGGAATCGAATATGCCAAGAAAACCGTAGGTTCTGCGTCAGAAAACGAAGCTTCCGGCCCCTGGTTCATCAACGTCCTCCGCATTGACCTGACGCAAGCTCGCTTAAAGATTGTCCATGCACTGGACGAAGGGGTTGGGCTGGAGACTGTCAGTTCAATGGCCTCGAGATATCATGCCGCCGCGGCCACTAACGGTGGCTATTTCACAGTCAATGGCACTTATCGAGGGGAAAACGCGGGTTTACTAGTACTCAACGGCAAGTTAATCAGTGAACCCAACAAGAATCGAGTCGCATTTGGACTTATCGAAGAAAACGCAACCACCGAGATCGTCTTTGGTCATTTGAAGTATGCCGGACGAATTGCTCTTAAGAATGGAATACGCGAGGTTCAAGGATTGAACCGGCAAGTAGCGCCGGACGAGTTAGTTATTTTCACTCCCGAATTCCACCGAACCACCTTAACTGGTCGAAACGTCCTTGAAGTAGTAGTCCGCAACAACAAAGTCACCGGGATACGCGATCTGAAAGGAAGCAGCGAGATTCCCAGCAATGGATTCGTGGTCGCTGCAACCGGAAAGGCGCGAGATTGGTTGAAGCCGCGGGCGAAACCCGGTTCGTTGCTGTCATTTTCGTGGAGTTTGAATCCTTTCGAGAGCGAAGACAGTGCGAAATGGCAACGGGCCCGAAATATACTTGGCGGTGGGCCACAATTGATTCGAAATGGCCAGATCGCCATCGCCAACGTGCAGGAACAGATCTCGGAGACTTTTATCAAGACTGGACATCCCAGAACTGCCATCGCGAAGCTCAGCGACGGAAAGCTTCTCCTGATCACGATCGACGGCCGTCAAGCGCATGAAAGTATCGGGATGTCTCTTACTACTTTGGCTGATGTCCTACGAGAACTGGGCGCCGTTGATGCTATGAATCTCGACGGCGGTGGCTCAACCACGATGGTGGTTCATGACAGGCTGGTTAACCGGCCTTCGGATGCCACTGGAGAACGGTCAGTCAGCGATGCGATTCTTATTTTTTCGCGAAATCCCTGAAACACCGCAACTTGACCGGAATGAATCGCTGACCTAAAGAAAACTACCAGTTTGTTTTGCAAATTGCGTGTGTTAGATTTTGAGCCCAAGATTTGACTAACTTGCGCTGTTTCTGAGAGAACTCGCGCAAACCCCACCTTCACTTGAGTTCGCCGCAGTATGAAAATCCGGGCGAATTGACCGTTTTCAGTGAACTAAATGGCTAAGACTGGCAGTGGCTCAACGCCCGACGAAACCACGGGCGGAAAAAGTGTAGTCGATCTCGCCGATGCGCGGGTGCGGCTAAACACGCGCGCGCGCCTGTCGCAGGAAACTCTCTTAAATGAGTTAGACGAGATCCGTTCGCTTCTCGATCAAGGTCTATCGGCGGAAGCGAAAACTCGCCTGAGTGTTCTAATTTCTTCTGCCGAAGCCGATCCGAACGTGTTAGCGCTGGCGCGTTGTGCTTTATCGACTGCGCTCGAGATGCAAGGTCAGTATCGTGAGTCGCTAGCGGCCGTGGCAATGTATGAGTCGCCCGAATCTCGCGCCAAACTCGATGTGCAACCCATCCAGTGTCTGAAAGTTCAAATTGGTCTCGCCTACAACTACAACGGTGATCACCCCAAGGCGATTTCAATTCTGAAGGGGGCGATTCGGGAAGCGTCTGAGAACGAACCCGAGCCCAACAACGGTGCAGTCTATTCGGCGCTCGCACGCGTTTACCGGAGCATTAGCGAGAATCGTATAGCCTTGGATTATGCCAACCGGGCGCTCGCTCATTTTCGCCAGACGGGCGAATGGCGCGGTCTTTCGGAAGCGTACTTCGTGATTGGAATTGCGCAGCTACAGGAAGGTGACTACGAGAATGCGCTTGAGAATTTGCAGCAGGCACTGAAGTTGACCGGCGACCATCCGGCTAGTTACACCCTCGGGAAAATTTACGCCAACATGGCAGGTGTATGCTGGTTCCTGAAGCGCCCACAAGAAGGCATTCGTTATCTTGAGAAGGCGATCGATTACTACGAGCGTACCGATCACAAAGCCAACGCCGCGAACGGTTATAACAATCTCGGCATAAATCTAATTTTGATGGGCCAATGGGGACGCGCCCAGGAAGCATTGCAGCGCGCACTCTCGCTCGCGACGGAAGCCGATGAGAAGGCGGAGAAGGTCCCGATGATTCTCGATTCGCTGGGCGAGTTGTTGATGCTTCGCGGCGAACTCGATCAGGCTAAAGAGTACTTGCTGCGTGCGGTAGCCCTGGCATCAGAAGATAAACACAAGTGGTATGAGTGTCAGGCGTTGCGCACGCTCGCGCGTTGTTACCTCGCCATGGAAGACACTGCCAAAGCACTCGCTTATGGAAATCGTGCGCTTGATCTGGCGGTCACCATTAATGATCGTCAGGCCATTTGTGATTCTCGTTTAATCCTCGCTGAAGTGAACTTGCGAATTGGCGACATCAAGGATTGTTCCGACCAAATTGAAAAAGCCAACGCGGAAACTGATTCCTCCACGGACCTAAGTTTCGCCGGGGAGTTACAAAGATTACTCGGAATGTTGGCCTTAAAGCAGGCCGATTATTCCAACGCTGCCCAACATTTCGGCAGCAGCGTTTCAATCTTCGACATGCTTGGCGACCGCTATCGAGGCGCCCGCGCACACGCCGATCTCGGCAAGGCCTATTCGTTCACGCAACCGAGCCGGGCACTGGAACACTTATCTCGCGCGGTAAATTCGTTTCGTGAACTGGGCGCCAAACTGGATCAAACACGAGCCGAAGCGGCACTCGCCAACGTAGACAAAGCGACACCTGAGCGTGGTGACGAAGAGGCGGGCTTACCGCAGTTGCTCACCATGCGCCTCGCTGAAGCAGCGACGTCGCGCGAACTCTTGTTGCGCGAGCTCGCTGCCATCATGCGCCAGGAAACGGCAGCGAAATCAGTCGTAATTACGGAACCAGATGAACATAATCGCAGTCGCGTAGTCATCGCGCATGGCTGTTCTCCCGCTGAGAGTGCGCAAATTGCAAAAGAGCTCGATGAACTGAACGGCGAAGACACGCAACGTAAGTTTGCTAAAAAACGTGATGCCGCAATCCTGCAACTGCATCCGTCCCACGCGCTGCCTGCAACGCTTTTTCTTTCTCCAGGCGATCGCGCCAGTCTTCCCGGCGGACTCTCGTTGGAGCCGTTGATGCGTGTCGCCGAACTTGGCATGGATGTTTGTGCCCTTCGTTCCAACTCGCAAAAGGGTTCACGAGTGCAACAACCGGCGGAGCTGACCGGCACCAGCCTTATGCCCGGCTTCATACATTCAAGTCCAGCGATGACCAAACTCGTCGAAGAGGTCCACAAGATCAGGTCTTCGGATGTGACGGTATTGGTTACGGGAGAGTCCGGCACTGGCAAAGAACTGGTTGCGCGCGCTATTCACGCGTTATCCAGCAGACGCGCCAAAGTGTTTGTTCCCTTCAACTGCACGGCGGTGCCGAAGGAATTGTCGGAAGGTTACCTGTTTGGTTACCGGCGGGGCGCGTTTACCGGCGCAGTCACCGATTCAGCCGGGGTAATTCGCACTGCCGCGGGCGGCACGCTTTTCCTCGACGAGATCGGCGATTTGCCTCTCGATTTGCAGCCCAAATTACTGCGCTTCTTGCAGGAAGGTGAGATTCAGCCGCTGGGCGAGCAACGACCGTTGAAAGTCGATGTGCGCATTATCGCCGCGACCAATACTGACCTCGAGGAACTGGTGGCCCAGGGCAAGTTCAGAGAAGATTTGTATTATCGCCTGAACGTCATCCGGCTTCGCGTACCGCCGTTGCGTGAACGTCGCTCGGAAATTCCCACCATCGTCAACTATTACATCAATCATTATTCAGCGAAATTTGGCCGGCACGATATTCAAATTACGCCGCAGGCTGTTGATTTGTTGATGGTGAGCGACTGGCCCGGAAATGTGCGGCAACTTTGCAATGAGATCCAGCGTGTGGTTGCGCGAGCGGAAGACACCACGGTGATAACGCCGGATCACCTTTCTCCGGAGTTGAAGCGCACCGCCTCGCCGACAACCCCAACTGCGGCCGCCTCAACATTGGCATCGCTGACTTCAACTGCGGTTGAAAATGTGACCCTGGCTGATGCGCTGGCAGAAGTGGAAAGAAGAATGATTGCGGACGCTTTGCGACGGCACCGCGGTAACATCTCACGCGCGGCGCGCGAACTAGGACTCACCAGGCGTGGCTTGTATCTGAAGCTCGAGCGCTATCAACTGAGCGCCAGCGCCTAATTCATCCCCAGAATATTGCGAATGTTTTGGTTGACTAGGCCGGTGGGTGGCTTCGGTCCCTTTTTGCGTCCCGAAATCTCGTTCGCAATACCGGCGATGGTCGCGATGTCGAAGGGTTTCGACACCACCCAATCAGCCCTGATGGCCTGACGAGCGTCGCAACTGATCGCGTCGGCCCAACCACTGACGATGGCCAGGGGCACCGAGTTGGAACGCTTGCGGATTTCGCTCGCTAATTCCCAGCCACTCATCTCCGGCATGCCGATGTCGGTGAAGACAATATCAAGCTTGCCTGCGGCGGCATCATAAAGTCGTAACGCCATTTCGCCGCTTTCTGCCACCAGAACTTCACAGCCCTCGGCTTCAAGCGCTTCGCGTAGTACTTCGCGTACCGCGGTCTCATCGTCAACTACTAAAGCCCTGATCCTGTCTCCCACGGGTAACGCCTCCGTTCGCGATGAACCGACTTCGTTGTTTGTTTGGGGGACCTCTGCAACAGGTAATGAGATGCGAAATGTTGTGCCGCGACCCGGTTCACTTTCGACTTCGATCGAACCGTTGTGCCTCCGAATAATACCGAAGCTGACTGCCATGCCCATTCCGGTTCCACACTTACCTTTAGTGGTAAAGAACGGATCGAACAAGCGCGACTTCACGTCCGGTGTCATGCCGATGCCCGTGTCAGCCAGGGTGAGAACGACACGACCATTCACTTCTTGCGAATTCATGCGGATCTCGCCGCCACTCGGCATGGCATCGACCGCGTTGTAAATCATGTTCACGAGCACTTCACGAAGCTCAACCGCGTCGCCCATCACTGAAGCGGTACAGTCTGCAACTAAAGCCATGCGAATCTGCGGACCGTTTAATGCTTCCCAACGCGGACGGCTCATCTCGCAAACATCCTTCATCAACTCAGCAACAGCCACACCCTCAAACTTGCGGCTCGGTTGGCGTCTGGCGAAGTCCTGTATGCGACGAATGATCTGGGCGCCGTCTTCGGCGCTCTTAATGATCATTTCAATGCCGCTGCTTATTTTTTCCGAGTCTCGCGTGCGCAACAGCAACTGCGCGCGCCCGAGGATTCCCGTCAGCGTGTTGTTAACGTTGTGCGCTACACCGAAAGAAAGTTCGCCGAGTGCGGCCATCTTTTCGGCATGGCTCGCACGCTCTCTTAACTCTTCGTACGCAGCGTGGGCAGCTGCAATTCGATCGAGACACTTCTGCAAGCGTTCGCTGGTGTTTGCATGTTGCGAGTTGGCGAGCAACTGGCTGGCCTGTGCACCAATCTCCTGGCGTTCGTCGTCGCCAAGTTGATCACACATCTCTTCGATGACGATCAGCAGCGCTCTTCCTGCCGCTTCGTAGTCGCCACACCGTTCGGCTACGCGTCGGGCGCGATGGAGAATCGGTTTCGCTTCGTGACGACGACCGAGTTTGCAGAGTACCGAACCTTGGGTCGTCAGCGCTTCCGCGAGCAGTGCTTGTTCCGTAGTGGTCTCCATTGTGTCAACAGCACGACTAATGGAACGCTGCGCAAGGTCAAATTTGTTGGAAGCGAGATAAAGTTGCGCAAGAGTTTCGTCGACCTGTGCTCGTCGCACCTGATCGCCAAGTTCTTCAAATAGTCTTCGCGCACGCTCGAGGTGTAGTTGGGCTTCGTCGAACCGCTTCAGAGTTGACAACAGGTAACCATGATTGTTTTCAACGATGGCTGTGTATCGCTGGTTGCCGATTTCCTGGAAGTGCGAAAAAGCGGAGCGGTAATGATCGAGTGCGCGGTCGAAGTATTGACCCTGGTTTTCGGCAATACCGAGATTTTTTAGTGTGGTAGCAAACTCGAGATGGAATCGGCCTTTGGTCCATGGGCTGAGATATTTCGCCAGCCGATCAGCATCGTTCAGCAAACGAACTGCGTCATGCAGACGACTGGTGTGGCGTTCCAAGGTCGCCAGCCTAATAAGTACGATTCCTTTGAGTTCGATTTCGCCGCCACTCAAGTGGTTCAAAGATGAACGAAGTTCCGAACGCGCGAGATCGAACAGTCCTTGCCGATAGTAACAGTACCCAAGTTCGGCCCGTGCTTCTCCCGACCTGGCGGTTTCGCCAAGATGATCAAACATGGCGACAGCGCCGCTAAGCAGGCGCTCAGCAGAATTCTGTCCGCCCTCGACTTGCCGCGTGCTTGCCACCCAGCCGCTCAGTGTGCCGGCGGTCAGCAGTAACTCCGCGGCTGCGAGTTGGCTAAGCCCGGACTGTTTCGGCCACTCACCAAACTTCCACCAGGGCAGAAGCGCCGTGCAGGCAGCGTCGTAGTCGCCCAGTTCTAGTTGCTCAAGAGCCAAACTGCATGCCTTGAGAACTTCGTCGGCACCGAGGGCGTCCGAGTATTCGACCGTTGAGATCGGATTCGCTGGAATTAGTCGCATTGGTTTGCAGAATCAGCCGGGTAGGCAGTCGCTAAATCACGGTTGCAAGCTTCGGTTAGGCAGGTGAAGCCGCTGGCTACCCAGTATACAGTGATTAGCTCGGTTACAGTTGGGATTTCTATGCGCTCACAAAGAAAACTGTTGAAATAACGAAGTTTTCCGGCGAATTCCCCGAAACTGTATACGAGATATTCAATCGGACGGAGTAAGGCCGAAATTCGGCTAGACTCCGTCTCGAAGCGTTAAGTTATTGAGTTATCAAGTGCTTACGGCGAACCGGAAGCCACTTGGGGGCGTGGCACAAGCCTTGAAATAGGAAGGGACGAACAACCGACCACGGGCGCTAGCAGAGATTGACATTCCAGTGGCATCCCCCGGCTAGCTGACCTAAAGATGAATGGCACGATTAACCAGGAGAATTAGAAATGAATCGCTTCAAAACAATCCTTTCCACTTCGCTGTTAACCTTGGCACTTTCCTCTGTCGTCATGGCTGGCGATATTTCCGGTCGTAGCACTTCACGGCCCGGCGATATTTCCGGTCGTCCCATCGACAAAGCCGGTGATATCTCCGGCCGCGCTGGCGACATCTCTGGTCTTCACGGAGTCACGATTGAGGCCCTAATGGGCTTGCTCAACGCGATCCTTCCATAACCAGAAACCGGTCATCGCGACGACATATCAGTCAATATGCGTCCCCTCTTTTCAAGGATCGTTCAATTTGGCGAGAAAAACGCTTGAAAAGCTCTCGCGCGATGGTAGATGGCAAAGCACATGCCGCAGGCAGAGTATTTCTTAACCCGAAGAGGTACATTAATCATGGAGCTCGTTCTGAATAATCTCACTGGCCGCTTCTCAGAAAGATTTTTCACTGCAGTAACTGAAGCAAATATGCTGAGGGGCTACATCCATCCATCTGACCATTAGAGCAATTGGTCATTATCTGGGGCCTCACAGCCGCTAACGGCTGATCTCCCAACGCCAGACATCTAGTTCAGACTTGAGCCGGGTTTACCCCGGCTCTCGTCTTTTTTGGCAGTATGTTGTTTGAGCGATTGAAAAAGGCGATGCGCAATTCAGGCACGAACCGGTTTTGGCAATAGCCGCACTATCGCCAGGGACAACCCCATGGTCATGAACAACACCATCACCACTTCAGAGTCACCCCAGTTGTAGTGAACTAACCCGGAAGAGAAAAACCCAATCAGCCCGCCGAAGGCGCCGAGCAAAATTCCTCTCTCAAGCCAATGAGTCGGTTGTGTCCGTCTTATGGATCGGAAAAGAGTGCGAGCGTATACAAACAAGAAGCCCAGCCAGAGCAACAACGTAGGCACGCCGCGTTCGAGGGCGATTTGCAGCAAGTTCGAATGCATGTGTCCCCACGGGATCCGACCGTTTTCAAACATGCCCCAGCTGCGCCAGCGTCTTTTCAGCGAATCCATGCCAATGCCGACCAGCATGTGACGAGGTTTGCTGACCAGCAGATGAAACCCCTCCCGCCAAACTGTTTCGCGCCACGTGGTTGATTGATCGGTCTGGTCGATAAATGAGACGTTGCGTTTTTGCTGTAGCACAAACAATCCAGCCAGCACGAGCGGAATTGCGAAGACACCGACGAAGATCAGTGCGCGTCTTGGAATGGTAAGCAGCAGAATGACCATGCTGGAAAGCAAGCAGCCAAACCAGGAGGCACGCGTAACTGTGAGTAGCATGGCGACGCCGAGTCCGCCCAGACAAACTGCCATCGCCAGGCCAGCCCAGCTTCGTTTTCTGGGCAGGCTAACAATGATGCCCAGGGAGAGTGCGATGATTAGCTGAAGCATCTCCGCGTAGGTCACAAACTGTCCGTAGAATCCCGTCGCACGCCAGTCGCGCCCGCGTGATGCGCTAGCAATGCCGAGCTGTTGTTCCGGAGTGTTGCCTGGCAATAATCTTCGTTCAACGAGGAAGGTTGGCTGCAACTCATGACGATAGGTCAGCACTGCCGCTGGTTTTGGTTCGGGTTTGAGTAAAGCGTCGATTAACTCCTGCGTACTATTGAGTTTTTGTTTATCGACTTCCAGCAACGTATCGCCGTCACGTATTCCTGCCTGGTAGAGCGGGCTGTTTTCCGCAACGCCGTTTACTTTCACAGCACGGCCCCGCAGGCGTTCGCCTGCCGTGAAAATCACGTTCACCATGCAACCGGCGAGTAAAGCCAAAGCCAGCCAGCGCGCAATACGTAGCGAAGGAACGTTTTCCGTAAACAGGTAAATGATCGTGAAGAGACTTGCAGCGCGGAGTTTGCCGATTGAAACCATCGGCTCGTACGAGAGAAGCGATGAGATACCGCTGAGGATGAAAAAGCCCAGCAGCAAGTAGTCGATCGGCGTGCGGAAGAGTTGTGGTCGTGGTGGCAGAATGAACCGCAACAACCAAATTGTCAGGCCCAGCAACCATGCTGTTTGGGTTGCCGCAATCGAATTTGGCGCCGCGACCGCAAACAAAAAAAGAACGGCGACGATTGCAACATCGAGCACTCTCGCCGCCCTTAACTGTAGCTGATCAGCTCGCACTAGTTAGTTGTTATTTCGAAGACTTTTGCTCCAGACGAGCAAAATATTTATAGTCACGCAACGCCAACCGGATTCGAAGCTCCATCAGGAGCGGAATGTAATCCGATTGTCCTAAGCACATCGCGTTCTCTGGAGCGCAACCATTGGGGCTCGCAACTATAAACTTCATGCTCCCCCGGAGCACTCGCAGCCGAATCAGTTTGGGAAACTACTTTTCGGGCAAAGCCACGTGAACCTTTTAGTTATTTAAGATTTAATAGCCGTCGCCTCGCAACATAACCAGGATCGTGCGCGCGATAATCTTCAGATCCAACAGCAGCGACCAGTTTTCAATGTAAAAAAGATCGAGCTTGACCATTTCTTCAAACGGCAAACGGTTCCGTCCAGAGACCTGCCAGAGTCCAGTCAAACCGGGCTTCATGTCGAGCCGCCGGCGATGGCGCAACTCGTAAGCTTCAACTTCATATGGAATCGGCGGCCGTGGTCCAACGATGCTCATGTCGCCACGCAGCACGTTGAAAAGTTGTGGCACTTCGTCAAGGCTGAACCGTCGCAGGATGCGTCCGATGCGCGTGATGCGTGGATCATCGCGTAGCTTGTACGCCGGTTGGTCATCGTCACCAACGTTCGCGGCGGCATCGCCCGCGATGAACCTCTTTTGATACTCGCGATGAATCTCACTGTCAGTGTTCGCGCGCATGGTGCGGAATTTGTAGACCATAAAGATTCTGCCATCCATGCCAACGCGTTCTTGCTTGTAAAGGACCGGGCCGCGCGAATCAAATTTGATCAAAAGCGCAATTAACAACCAAAACGGCGAAAGGATAATCAAGGTTAAGGCCGCAATGATCACATCCGAAATACGCTTGGTGCCGCGCGCGAAATCAGACAGTGGCTCCCGAAAGAGCCGGATCATCGGCAGCGCGCCAATTTGATCGACTTCAGTTTTGCTGGGCAAGCAATTGAAAAGGCTGGGCGCGATGCGAAATTCAATGCCACGCCGCCGTCCGCAACGCATCATCACGTCAAACAGTGCATCACCATCGACGTTTGAGTCGGCAATGATCACCTCGTTGGCGCCGGTGGCGCGGATGGTCTCCGGCAAGTTCGTCAGATCACTAACCACCGGAACACCTTCGTAAGTTTCCAACCATTCAGTTTCGTCAGCACCACTCGCGACCACACCGATGACGCGATAACCAAGCGAAGGACGTTCGCGCATCTCCTTAATACAAAACGCAGCTTCCTGCCCCTGGCCGACGACCAGGGTGGGAATTAGATTTACGCCGCGTTGCCGGAAGAAAGTTTGGGCGATGCGGATTATTAAACGAATGCTGTAAAGGCAGGTGAGCGCAAGCACGAAGTCGAGCACAAACACACTGCGCGAGTAAGAAAACGCGCGATAATGAAACCCGCCGCGGTAGAGAAATGCCGCCGCGACTATTAACAGAGATCCAATCGCGGTTGATTTGAAAACTCGCAGGCCGTCTTCAAAGAAGGAGAATTCCCCGCGCAGGCGATAGAGGTCGTAGTAAATCAAACTGAGGATGCGTATCAGGACGACGAAGAACAGCAACACGCCGTACGGTGCGAAGCGATTGCTCCACGCAACTCCGCCCGCCGTAGCGCGAGTCAATGGGCCGCCCTCGCGCAGATAAAAAGCAAGTAGCAGAGATCCGGCCGCAACCACGCAGTCGGTTATAAAGAGCGCTACCCTGACAGCCGGGACGACCCAGGTAGGAACTCTTGAAGCTGCTTTGGTGACACTGGCCTGAACCAGCGTCTCTTTTATGGGTTCCGCTCTCACTTGTTCGCGAATAGCATACTCAAAACTCTACGAGTTGAGTATTAGATTGGCGACCTCGGCTAGGACTTTTGCCGCGCTTCGTGGCGTGGTGGCGCCCTTCTTTTCCACATTGAGGGCCTGGATGTCTGATGGAGTGGCGATCTTTTTTAACCGCCCTTCGCGAACCAGGTGTTCGTCAAGTGCGGCCCACTCGCCCGCGTAGATCGACGCCGCCGGCACTCCCAGCGCAGCCGCTTCACGATTCATCGTGCCGCCGGCGCTAATGATAAGATCGCTAAACGCAATCAAGTTCGCACCATCCAATGGTTCATCGGGGACAATCAAGTTCGCTTCTGCACTTTTAGAAAAGTGTTGGCGCTGCTCGTGATTGCGTGGCAACAAAACAATCTTCGCGCCCGGCGTTGCCAGTAGTTTCTTGAGCAGTTGATCGAAGAGTTGGTTTTCAAACCGGTGATAAAGGGCCTCGCTTGCCGCCGGACGCACCACAACCAGCACGTCTTGCGGGGCGACACCCAGATGGCGGAGTTGATTCGGGAACTCCGGATTGGATTGGAAGTTTGCCAGATAAACGTCTTCCTTGATGCCATCGTAGCGGCGCACTTTGTCACCGGTCGCGCCAAACTTCTGCAAGGCCGAATCAGGAAAAGCTCGCGGCACGATCACGCGCGTCGCCATTCTGAAGGCCATATGGTTTGCTGGTTGATGCTCGTAGTCCATCAACGTGACTGTCGTGAGCGAGAGTGCACGGGCCGCAAGGATCTGCGAATAAGAGTTATGGCTGACCGCTAGATCGAAATTCTTACCACGTGCCCAGCGCGCAAGCGACATCGCTCGTTGCACGAGATTTCCCGCCTTGCCGGTTAGTTTTCCGCCACCGTGAGCGCCGATGGTTTGTGGCTCGATGCCTGCAGCGATGGCCAACGGAACTGTCTCGGCGAAGTCTCGCGCCGTGACCACGACCTCGTGCTGGCGTTGTTTGAATTCAGGGATAAGTGAACGAAAGAACGGCACGTGAGGTGAGTTCGCCAGATCAATCCAAATTCGCATTGATAGGTTTGGCAGAACAGCCGGCCTAATGGTACGCCGCCGCTGATTGTGAGCAAAACTGTTGCACTGAACTCGTGATGTGCGTCAATTGTTCTTCCGTCAATTCCGGATACATCGGCAACGACATCACGTCGCGACACACGCGTTCAGTCTCAGGCAGATCACCTTCCCGATAACCCAAACCACTGAAGCCTTTTTGCAGGTGAACTGGAATCGGATAATGAATTCCGGTGCTGATGCCGTTCGCGTGAAGATGTTCACGCAACTGATCGCGCTCCGGTGTGAAGAGTGGAAACACATGGTAGACGGGCTTACTATCGGCAGGCTCCGCCAGCAAACGCACGCCGGTATCAGCCAGTTGGGTTTGATAAAACTTTGCGTGCCGGCGACGTGCTTCGGTCCACTCATCGAGATGTTTTAGTTTTACTCCCAGGATCGCACCCTGAATTCCTTCCATGCGGTAGTTGTAACCGACGCGTTCGTGCAAGTACTTCGCACTTTGTCCCTGGTCGCGGAGTTGGCGAATGATGTCAACATACTTCTCGTTGTTTGTGGCGATCGCGCCCGCTTCGCCATACGCGCCCAGGTTTTTTCCCGGATAAAAACTAAAACAAGCGAGCTCGCCCATGCTGCCGGCGCGCCGCCTCTTGTACTCGGCGCCATGCGCCTGCGCTGCATCTTCAATCACCATCACACCGTGCCGTTGCGCAATTTCGAAAATCGGATCCATGTCAGCGCAAGTGCCGTAGAGGTGCACGGGCATGATCACTTTGGTCTTTGGCGTGATCGCTGCTTCGATCTTCGAAATGTCGATGTTGCATGTGTTGGGATCGATATCGACAAAAATCGGAGTGGCACCCGTGTAAAGAATTGCGGCTACTGTGGCGACGAATGTGTAACTAACCGTGATCACTTCATCGCCTGGTCCAACGCCCGCAGCAAGCATCGCAAGGTGCAGTGCGCTGGTTCCGGAGTTTAGTCCAAACGCATAACGCGTCTGGCAGTAGGCGGCAAAGTCTGACTCGAAGGCTTCGACTTTTGGACCGAGTATGAATTGAGAACTTTCGAGGACTTCGCTGATCGCGTCGTCAATCTCCTGCTTAATGGTTCGGTATTGAGCTTTTAAATCAACAATCGGAATCATTATTTCACTCACTTAATTTAGTAGTGCCCTGATTTGCTTTCCTCTGTGCTGCCTCTGTGACTCTGTGTCTCCGTGGTTTGCTTTTGCCGCGAATAAGTTCACCACAGAGACACGGAGGCACAGAGGCAGCACAGAGTTATGAATTTGCTTGACTCACTTAATTTCTACTAGTTGGCCGCGGGCGCGTAGCGATTTTTCGGCCGCTTCGACGATTTGCACCAATCGCAAGCCCGTCTGGCCGTCGGTAATCGGTTCTTTCCCGTGTTCGATACAATCAATGAAGTGTTGTGCTTCTACTTGCAACGCTTCGGTAGCGTCCAGACGCGGCGCCCACATGTCGCCTGAACGATAACTCACCAGCATTTCGTAAACCGCTTCCGGGCTCTGCGATATTGTCACACCCTTGTCGTAGATTTTCACTTTCTCGCTGGGCTCAAGATCGTCATAAAGGATCATTTTTTCGCTGCCGCCGATCAGCGTATGTCTAACTTTAACCGGCGTCAGCCAATTGACGTGAACGTGTGCAATTTGCGGATTATCGAAGAAAAGCGTGATGTAGGCGACGTTTTCAGGCTGGCCGGGGATGTGACTGATACCTGTCGAAGATACCGCCGTCGCTTTGTTGGGCAGCACGTAATCCATGATGGAAAGGTCGTGGATGGCCAGGTCCCAGACGACATTTACGTCGTGCTGAAACAGGCCGAGATTCACGCGCACCGCGTCGTAGTAATAAATATCGCCCAAGGCGTTCTGCGTAATTAGTTCACGAATCTTGCGGACTGCGCCCGTGTAGACGAATGTGTGGTCAACCATCAGCACACGCTGACGTCGTGCGGCTTCATCGATCAGCTGTTGCGCCTGTTCCGAGTTTGAAGCTAGCGGCTTCTCAACCAGCACATGTTTGCCGGCTTTGAGTGCCGCCATGCCGAGTTCGAAGTGTGACGAGACGGGCGTGGCGATCACGAGCGCATCGATTGCGGGATCGTTCAGCAGCTCCTCTGTACGCGACGTTGTTTTGATGGTTGGATAACGATCTTCCAGCGATTTCAAACGTTCGCAACGCAAGTCCGAAACCGCAACAACGGTTGAGCCCGGGGCCTCCATGAAGTTGCGCACCAGGTTTGGGCCCCAATAGCCATAACCGATCACACCCAACTTAATCATGCGAAGTCCTCAGCGGGGGTCGGTTGCCGTTTACGCACATCACCTATCACACGCGCGGGCACACCGGCGACAATTGCATAGTCAGGAACATCACGAGTGACCACGGCTCCCGCACCAATCAATGCACATTCACCGATTGTCAGTCCTGACATCAGGGTCGCGTTGCTTCCTATCGAAGCGCGGCGTTTTACGTGCGTTGGTACAACCCTCCAATCCGTCTCTGTTTGTAGTTCACCCGAATCAGTTACCGCACGCGGATAAGGATCGTTAATGAACATCACGCCGTGGCCAATAAATACTTCGTCTGCGATGGTGACGCCTTCGCAAATGAACGAATGCGATGAAACTTTGCAGCGAGCGCCGACCGATGCGTTCTTCTGGATTTCGACGAACGCGCCAATCTTTGTTTCAGATCCAATGGTGCAGCCGTAAAGATTCACCAGATCCGGCTGGAAAATCTTTACGTCTGTTCCAAGTGAAACGTCTGAGCTAATAGGCATGTCTTAGTGAATCGTGAATAGTAAATCGTAAATCGTTCGACAAATCAGAACCCCGACTGGGCGGGGTAGCCACCGGCCAGGGATTCAAGCATCGGAGCTGCCGTTTTAGAGATCCGCAGGCATAAACATCGTGCTCCTCCGGAGCAGTCGAGCCGAAGCAAACTAACAGTTTGCTTTACGATTGTTCCAGCAAGCGTGCCAGCGCGTAGAGCATCCACGCTTGCGTCCAGCGCATATACGGCGTGCGAATCGTGTAAAACCGCCGGTGCTGGTAATAAAAAAATCCGCGACCATCACGCAGATGAGCAATCGACCACTCCGCAATTTGCTGCGCCGTCGAAAGCGCATCGGCATCGAGGTCTGCGAATTCGAGAAGTGTGATTATTGCCGTTGCGGCGGCATGCGCATCTGCTGGATAAAGACGGTCATGGTAGTATTTCGGCCACCCGTCCGCAAGAAAGAAGCGCTCGCGCCAAAACGCGTAACCTCGTTTCAACGCTAAAGCCATTTGATCGTTGTCCGCCGGGCATGCTGAAGAAATCCGCCTGATCGACGACAACACATATGCCGTGTGAAAACTGTCGGTCCACTGTTGCTGCTCGCCGGCGCCATAAGGCCACGATCCATCCTCGCGTTGACGGCGCACGACATAGTTCGCTGCCTTCCGTGCGATTTCGCAAACTTCAGTTTCGCCGGTCAGTTCACCCACCCCGGCCAGGGTTTCGGCAGCGAGCAGGCTCGCGTTGAAGATGCGCGAATTGTCCAGCGGCGAATAACTAAAACAGACTTCGTCGTTTAAGTCCTCGCTACGATTCAAGTCTTTGAGAATGAAATCGCACGTGCTGCGCGCAATCTTCAGATAGGTTTGGCCGCCCAGGTCGCGGTGCGCTTCAATAAACGCGCGTGCCGCAAAGGCTGTGGGAACAATTGTTGGGGTTCCGCGTGGCGCAAAGAAGTTTCTACTTTGCCAGTCGAAGTTGTAACCCCAGGCCGCGCCGGAAAGATGGGGGATTTGCGTGCGCAACAACTCATCAAGCAGATCTCGGACGCTGGTTTCTGATTCCTTCGTTAGCAAGCGACGATGGTCGGCGAGTGCAGCAAGGGCAAACAATGCCAGGCCTTTGGGATTTGTTTCTTTGGGAACGAACGCGAGACCGCGGAAACTAATCGGCGAACGTTTGAAGAGTTGCGTCCAGATCAAACGCGCGTTTCGTGAGCGTGCGAGCGGGGTGTTTTTGAAGATCCGGCTGTTGAGAGCGTCGAAGGGGTCGTGACCGGCAAACTCTCGTTCACGACACCATTCAAGTAGGGTGTCGTGCGCGTGCTCAATTGGATCGTCCATTTCGGGCTGTGCGGGGGCATAGCCCCAAAAACTATCGAAGACTTATTTACGGAAGGTCGAAGACCTTCCTCGCATCGGACGGCGGAGCCGTAGGATCACTGCTTGCTTGTCACTGAAGTCTCAATGCGTCGTGGTGTTTCGATGAAGCTCTCGTGCCAGAGTTCAAACATCAGCAGTGTCCAAAGTAACTTGCGATGATTGGCCACGCCCCGTTCGTGCTCGTCCTGAAGTTTGGTGACGTATTCGGGATTGAAAACTCCGGCGCGACGCACCCTTTCCGGCGAAAGTAGATCGCGGGCCAGCGGTCGTAACTTTTCTTTCAACCATTCCGCCACCGGAACTCCAAAGCCCTTCTTACCACGTTTCGCCACAAACGGGGGCAGCAGATCACCCACCGCTTTTTTCAAAATGTACTTTGTTTTGCTGCCACGAAGTTTGTAGTGCGCCGGCAGTGCAGCGGCAAACTCTGCCACGCGTGGATCCAGAAACGGCGCACGCACTTCGAGTGACACTGCCATGCTGGCACGGTCGACTTTAGTCAGTATGTCTTCAGCAAGGTAAAGCTGCGTGTCGAGACTTTGCATCTGCTTGATCAAATCGGGCGAGTCGCACTCAGCAACCATCGCGCGTGCTTCAGCGTAGATATCGCCATTTGTGTTTCCCAAAACTTCCGGCGTGAGCAATTGTTCCTGGTCGTCCGGCGTGAACGATCCAAACCAAATGTGGTGTCGCGCCACGCGGTCATACCTGGCACCGGTAATAAAGCGACTGGCCTTGTAATCGAAAGACAAATTCTTTGTCTTGACGGGCAACAAACCAATCAAGGGTTCGATAAGTGCAGAACGCAAGGCAAGTGGCACCCGGGCATAGTTGTCGGCCCAACGATGTCCGCGGTACATGGGATAACCGGCAAAAAGTTCGTCGCCGCCATCACCACCCAGCGCAACAGTCACATGCTTGCGAGTAAATCGCGACAGGAGATACGTAGGAACCAGTGATGGATCGCTGAAGGGTTCGTCCATCCAGGAACCAATCTCACCCACTAGATTCGCCGCCAGGTTCGCGCTTAATCGCTCTTCATGATGGTCGGTGCCAAGAAACTTTGCCACCGCTCGCGCGTAAAGCGATTCGTCAAACGATGCTTCCGCAAACGAAATTGAAAAAGTCTTGACAGCTTCCGACGAAGCGCGCACTGCCATTGCTGCGACCGTTGAAGAGTCGACGCCGCCTGACAGCAGCACGCCGAGAGGAACATCCGATACGAGCCGCATGCGAACTGAGTCTGCCAGCAACTCGCGCAAGTGTTCGGCGGCTTCTGTTTCACCGGGAGGTGTTAGCGAGGTCTTGTAGCTTAGTCGCCAGTAACGCCGCGTTTGGACTATTCCGTCTTCGAGTGTTAGCAAGTGCGCGGCGGGTAATTTTTGAATGCCTTCGTAAATCGAGAGCGGTGCCGGCACGTAATCAAACGACAAGTATTCTCGCAGGGCCTGCAGATTCAGCGAACTCTTGACCGACGGATGGGCCAGTAACACTTTGGGCTCGGACGCGAACAGCAAAGTGTTATCAAACACGCCCCAGTAGAGTGGCTTTTCGCCAAAGCGATCGCGCGCGATCAACAGTCGCCGGCGCTTCGTGTCCCACAATGCGAAGGCAAACATGCCGTTGAGATGTTGCACCATCTCATCGCCATATTCTTCGTAGAGATGCGGCAGAACTTCGGTGTCTGAATGACTGCGGAAAGAGTGACCACGCTTTTCGAGATCTGCACGCACTTCGCGGTAGTTATAAATCTCGCCGTTCAAGACGACCGCGACTGTCTCTTCTTCGTTCCAGGCGGGCTGTTCACCGGTTACTAAATCGATGATTGCCAACCGGCGCATTCCAAGCGCGGCGCCATTGGTGACCAGCAGTCCTTCCGAATCCGGACCGCGATGAACCATGCGCTCGCAGAGTGAGTGCAGTAATTCCGCAGCGCCATCAGGCGGTGGCGCATACGGATCAAGATTGGCCCAACCGGTTATGCCACACATATCTCAGTCAGTAGTTCGCAGTCTGCAGTCGGCAGCGGGTTTGCGCTGCTTACTGCTCCTGCCGTCTGCCTACTGGTCATCGAAACCTATCTTCTCGCGCACCGCATAAATCGACTTCGCCTGCGATTCGTGGTACGTGCGCACCATCATTTCGGCCAGCAGTCCCATCAGAAACAATTGCACACCAAGCACCAGGGTAACCATCGCCACTACGGGTAACGGCGTTTGCACAAAGTCGGCATGATGCGGCCAACTCGCAAACTTCATCAGGAACGCGAGCAACGTGGAAAAGAGCGATATGCCAAAAGTTAACAGGCCTGCCCAGCCGAAAAGATAAAGCGGCTTGGTTTGGTACGACGCCATGAACTTGATGGTAATCAAATCGAAAACAACCTTGACCGTGCGCGACAACCCGTATTTTGACTTGCCCATCGTCCGCGCATGATGGGTCACCGGGATTTCAGTAACGCGCGCGCCGGCCCAAGCGGCATAAATCGGGATGAAGCGATGCATTTCGCCGTAGAGTTTGACGTCTGCGAGCGACTCGCGCCGGTAAGCCTTCAAGGAACAACCGTAATCATGGAGTGGCACGCCACCAATCCACGAGATCAGGCGGTTGGCAATCATCGAAGGAATCTTGCGTGTGACCATCTTGTCCTGACGATTCTTGCGCCAGCCCGAAACAACGTCGTAACCCTCGTCCAGCTTGTCGAGTAGCCTGACAATATCGGCCGGATCGTTTTGCATGTCGGCGTCCATTGGAATCAGTACGTCGCCGGTGGCGACGTCAATCCCGGCTGACATTGCCGCTGTTTGGCCATAGTTACGACGAAGCGCGACCACGCGAACGCGATCGTCTTCGCTCGCGATATTACGCAGCACATTCAAACTGCCATCACTCGACCCGTCGTCCACATAAATAATTTCCGACTCACGACCCAACTCCTTCAGCGCCTGGTCCAACTGCGCATGCAGCGGCCGTAAGTTTGGTTCTTCATTGAATACCGGCAGAAAAACAGACACGGTGGCTTTGGCGCCTTCAAGCTTCGGCTTACGCGCTCTTACCAGAGTGTCTTCGTCGTCAATTGTTATAGCCAACTACAAATCCTCATTTCACGAGTGTCTTGATTGCCAGAGAAGTTGAAACTAAACCACCACTCTTCACTAAACTTTTTTCGCGACACAGATAATCGAGACGCCGAACGGAAAATTAAGCCAACGCAACGGCAACCGTTCGAGCGCAAAAAACTGTCCTAAAATTCCATTCAGGAAACCAACCGTGATGTTGTTTTCTGATTCCGGCTTTACGCCGGTGGCGCGCATCAAGAGTCTACCCAAAAGTATCGGCGTAAAAAAACTCAGGTTTACATAAGTCGCGCGTTCCACTTGCAACCCGGCCTTGCTGATCACTTGTTTCAGATTCTTCAACGTGTAACGGCGACGGTGATGGCTGATGTCGTCCTGCACACCCCAGAGAAACATAAAGGCAGGCACAAAGATTAACGCGCGGCCTCCGCTGCGTAAGACACGGTGCATCTCGCGCAACCCGCCAATGTCGTCATCAAGATGTTCGACGACGTCGAGGCCAGTGACCAGATCAAATGATTGATCGTCGTAGGGCAACGCTTCGGCCTCACCCGGCTTTACATTTGAAAGACCGCGCTCGCGGCAAAACGACAAGGCCTCTGCTGAAAGATCGACGCCTTCAGCGTTCCCAAACTCGGAAAGCATTTCGAGATTTGCACCGGTACCACAACCAACATCCAGAATCCTGACTGGCGAGCTTGCGCCTTCATTTTTGAGCTGGTTGGTGATGCGTTCCACAAAACTGCGAATAATTTGTCGCCGTCCCGCAAACCACCAGTGGCTTTCCTCCACGCGACGCATGATCGCGTAGGTGTGTTGCTGCATTTCGCGGGGCAGTGGTTCGTTGACCGTGTTTGCTGTAGTCGCCATCACATCATCGTCGGAGGCTCGTGCACGCTGCCTCGAACGAAAATCAATTCTAGAACAAGGACGACCAACAAACCTATTTAGCACCGCTTAAATAAGGTTGGGGGCCATAAAGGATTTTTTCGTGTGAGTTCGTGTCTTGGTTTCGTGTATTTTCGTGGATGAAGGTTTAATCGTGCACCAAAGAAACGACAACCACGAAAACACGAACGGAAAACACACGAATTACACCAATGGCAGGTCAAGCCGGGCGCTGATTCCTAAACCAGGCGACAAACTTCTTGATGCCGTCTTCGATTTGAGTCTGCGGATTGTAGCCGAGTAATTTTCGCGCCTTCGTGGTATCAGCATATGTCTGAGGCACGTCGCCAGGTTGCAGGGGCTGTCGATCAATCTGCGCAGTCATGCCGAGTTCTTGCTCCAGCAATGAAATCAGTTCGCGCAATTCCACGGTGCGTGACTCACCGAGGTTAAATACTTCAAAGTCGCTAGCGTTGTAGTCGATTGCGGCGCGCACCCCCGCGATGATGTCGTCGATGTAGGTGTAATCGCGGCGGGTACTGCCATCACCGAATACCGGAATTGGTTTTCCTGCGGTTATCAATTTTGCAAACTTGTGAATCGCAAGATCAGGGCGTTGGCGTGGTCCATAGACCGTAAAGAAGCGCAGGCAAACGCAGCGGATGCCGTAAAGATGCGTGTAGGTATGACAAAGCAACTCGCCTGCGGCCTTCGTCGCCGCGTATGGCGAAATCGGCTGGCGAATTGGATCATCTTCGGCAAACGGAACTTTGGCGTTGATTCCATACACCGATGACGATGATCCGAAAACAAATTGGCGAATGTTGTGTTCGCGCGCGAGCTCCAAAAGATTCATTGTGCCGTTGATGTTTGTTTCGGTGTAGAGCAGTGGCTGCGTCAATGACGGACGCACACCGGCGCGAGCGGCGAGATGCACCACGCAATCGAATGCATTTCTGGAAAAAATTTCATCGAGCGCCGCGCGGTTGCGAATGTCTGCTTCGAAGAGTTTGTAATTCGCGTTGTTTTCAGTGGCGCGAACGTTCGCGCGTTTGATTGCCGGATCGTAGAAGTCGTTGAAGTCGTCGACGACAGAAACGTGCCACTGCCCCCCGTCGAGCAAACGTCGTACGAGATGTGAGCCTATGAAACCGGCGCCGCCGGTAATGAGGATGCTCTTCATGTTTCGTTAGGTCTTTGGCCTTTGGTCTTTGGTCTTTGAAATTCGAAGATCCAGAAGCCTCTCACGCTTTCAGTCTAAGACCAAAGACCAAAGGCCAAAGACCGATCCCGTTCATTTCGTCGCGTATATCCACAAGTGCCAACCCCAGCGCGAGGCCAAGCGCGCTTCGAGCGAGCGCGGCAAGACGGATCCAAGCAACGGCACCCAGCGCTTGTTGAGAAAATAGGTTTTCAACTCCACGCGCGAAAAGTCCTTGAACAATTCGCGCGCTTCGCTTCTGGAGTAGACACGAGCCAGGGGATTGCCCGCGCCGTCCGTGTTCTGACTTAAGAACTCATCCGGATTCAGATACGACTCTTTCTCGGTTTTGAGAAGCCGCGCGTGTTCGCGCAACGACTCCAGTGGCTCACCGGTTAGCTTGTGAACCAGCGCAATGCCACTTTCCGATTTCAAAAGATGCGCGCCCGCACGTCGCAACATAGAAATGTTCACGCGATAGTTGTATGAGCCACGGTGATAAAGCATGACCATCGCGCGACCGCCCGGTCGTAAGACGCGATGCACTTCGCGCACAGCCTGCTGCGTGTCTGGCGTGTGGTGCAACACGCCATGCGAATAAACCAAATCAAAACTGTCGTTTGGAAAAGGAAGGTTTTCCGCGTCTGCAGTTTGAAACCTGCCGGTGAGACTGGAGAACTCGAACCGTTTGCGGGCCAGTTCTATTGCGGCATCGGTAAGATCAACGCCAGTGTAGATCGCGCCGGCTTCAACAAACTGTGCTCCATCTGTTCCAAGGCCGCAGCCGATCTCGAGCACATGCAGTCCCTGAGCGCCGGAAAAGTCAGCTGCCTCAGGGATGTGCCATTCTTTGGTGTAACGGTGGGCCTCGACCAGGTCGTAGAACCGACGCGTGCCCGGGGCCGCGTCGGCAAACTTTATCCCGCACGGGTTTGCCTGCCAAAAAGCCCGCACTCGTTCTTTTAGCTTTGCATTGCTCTCAGCCATTGAAGCTGATCAGGATACCAGAAGGGCATCGTGGAGGCCGACCGTGCTTGTTTACGACAAAACGAACCACGAAATTCCACGAAATCAAAACGCACGAAAGGACACGAATAAAAGTGCGACGAAGACCAAAGGTCACTGTTCGTGTTTTTTAGTGTGTTTTCGGTTCGAGTATTTCGTGGTTTCGCTTTTCTGAGCGGATGAGATGCTCATTTCTTTGGAGCGACCGAGACGATTCGTTCGATCAGTTTTGTGTCGTTCGGCAGCAAACCGGATTTTGGTAAGCGTGGTGTGAGTTCAGCCCAGTTGGCATCCATCGCAAACACTTTTCGAAACAACGGCAACGATTCATCTACGCGGCCCATGTTGACCAATGCGACTGCGTGCCAGTAGATCATCTCGGCACTGTCCGGCACCAGTTGTTCCGCCGCCCCGTATTCGCGCAACGCACCTTCGTTGTCCTTCTTTTCAACGGCAAGGTCGCCGGCGTTCATGTGGTTGTATGCGCGTTGCAGAGTGACCAGCCTTCGTAATTCTTTCAAAGGCTCAGGACTATCGTCGACGCGCAAATCAAAAATGCGATCTTTCCATGACTGGCCCGTCGGTTTTCCGGTGACGATGACAATTGCAGCTGACTGGCGTCCGCGAATGTCGCCGCCAACTGCTTGCGCCGCATCGAGCGCAGCGAGCATACGATCAGCGAGGTCGCCCTTCGTATTTTCAAAAGCGTTTGCCATCGCGGGCCAAACTTTATCGTTGGCCATCAAGTTGGCCTGTACCGAGTAATTGGTTCCCACATGATGACCGGCCGCTGCGATGTCGTTCTTGCCGGTCCAGGCATCAACTCTTCCCTGGATGTCGATCATTGCTACTTGCCTGACGTCACGACCTTCATCGCCGGCGAGCAAAGCCTTCAGGGTGTCGGGCGCGCTTTTCCCGCTGCGCATCAACTCCAAACCAAGTTTGCCGTAGCTCGGATCGACGAACGACTGCGTAGCGACTGCGCCAACTCCCGCTTCGGCCCACGTGACGATTGAGCCGACTGAGAACCAATGCGATTGAACGGCGACACCGAGTTCGCCCGTCGCCGGATCGCGAGCGACAATCGAAAATGTGTGGACCGGTCGCAGCGGACGTTGTTCAGCATTACTGGGTCGTGTCTGAGCTCTTAATGCTGGAGTAAGTAAAGCGAGAAACATAAAAGCGAGTATGAGACGCATCGTGGTCAATCCTCCGGCAGGCAGGAAGTTAATAGTTTCAAATCGGGAAGGGATAAAAACGTGTGTTGCGAAAGATCCAAAAGACCATGATTACTGCGAGTAACATCCAGAGGTAGCGCTGGTTGACGTAGTGACGCTGGTACGGCCGGCCGGTAACGGCTGCAATCGTGTAGCGGGCCAACGCATAAAGCAGGAACGGTAATACGATCACCATTAACGCGTTGAATTGGAAAGCGCCAGCCAGGTCGCCATGGACCAGGCGATGAAGGCCACGGGTGCTACCGCAGCCCGGGCAATTGAGTCCCGTTAACATCCGGAAAGGACAAGCTGGGAAGTACCCGGTCTTGCCCGGTTCAAAAATCCAAAGATAAACAGAGCCAAGTCCAATAACGGACCAGATGAAGAGCGCGGTCAAACGTCGGCGCGCGATCTGGGATGAATTTCTGACGCGCGACAGCACGCCGCCGAACGCAGTCGATGCGTCTCGCGATTTTGTATCGGATGTTTGCGGAAAACTGGACATCATTCCGCAGGTGAGGACGGCGAGCAGGGCTGATTCTAGAACCAGCCCTTCCGGCCCTGAATGTAAGTTCTGACGAAATCTTCGTCCGACTTGGTGAGATAAATGATGCCCTCAACCAGGCCGACGATTGAACCCGCGCCGCAAGTCAGAAACGTGATTACGATCTGGATAATACCTTCAGTCGTGTAGCCGAGGATGAACTTGTGAATGCCGAAGCCACCGACAAGAATGCCGCAAAGGCCTGCTACTAGTTTCTTATCGGCACCCAGCGCTTTCCAGTCAGTCATGGCATTTTGTCCGCCGCTCGGGTTAACTGACTGCATTGGTTGATAGCCGCCACTAACGGAAGACAAAGGCGCCTGACAGCTGGTGCAAAATTGCGCGGTGTCGTCGTTAACTGCGCCACATTTCGTACAGTATCTGCTCATTAAGTCCTACTCCAATTTCATAAATTAATGGAATGAAAAGATCGCGGTCTACATATTACTCGCTGCGGCCAATCCGAAGAGAATGACCCAGGCGACTACGCCGATGATCAAACTTAGCGCGCCGAGACCGACAGAAATCATCATGAACATCTTGGCTTTCCGCGAGGCTTCCATCGCACCGGCCGTATCGCCAGCCGCGACTTTGTTGTTTACCTGAGTGGCAAAAATGATGGACACGACGCCGAGCGGCAGACAACAGAAGACCGTAGACAGGATTGCCGGGATTAGGTAATTGGGAATCTCACCGGTGGCAGGCGGAGAGCCATACGGGGAGCCATAGGGTTGAGACATTGTCTTCTCCTCGAGTCAGACTATTCAGTTGGCAGCTCAGTGCGACCGCGGACGATCTCAAACGCCGGAGCCGTAGTTTGGAGTCCCACCCATTGGCGGTGGTGGCGGTGTTGACCCATCGCCCTTACGCTTTTCGAATATGGCAACGCCGATAACGCCACCGAGCGTGGCGAGCAAGGCCAGGATGATGGCGCCAACAATTGCCCCAAACACCAACAGCAGAGCCCCGGAAAACGGAAGTTGAACGCCACTACGGTTCAAACTCTCTGTCATCGCAGCTGATCCAAATAGGAGCGCTATAGGCAAGCCAATTATGAGATAGATAATTCCGCCAACTACTCCAGCGAGGCCGCCGACCATAGCGCCGTCGCCAGTTTTCACGGGAACCGGTGAGCCCTTGATGTAAAGGAACGCCGCCAGCGCGCCGCCGCCAATACTCCAGATGCAGCAGCAGTAGTTGATAAATGGAATCGCCGAAAGAAGGCCTACGATGAGGCCGCCAAGTAGCGCTGGCTTAAGTTTGTTATTCATTAGGTCTCAACTCGGAAATATCAAGGTTGGAGAAAGCCGGACATCAGACAAACATTTTTGGTGGAATGAAAACGGCGCTGAATAACTAACAAAGCGGGGGCTGATTGTCAATGAAATTGCACTGATTTTACTTCACTTTGGCTATTCCTGAGGCTAGTAGTCGCGCCGCCTTTACTTCTTGCCGCTGCTCGACAAACACAGTTTTGTCGGACATTATTCTGTCCTATGTATGAATTTGCAGTAGCTCCGGCCGTGACCAGCATCAGGCGTCGAGGAGTTGAGATTTCTGAAGTGGCTCCGAACGGTATTGGTTCCGAGTTGGAGCTCGAGGCCGGCGACCGGATTACCAAGGTTAACGGACGCGTAGTACGTGATTACCTCGATTTTCGCTTTCAAACGAGCGGCGAAACGGAACTTGTTTTGGAAGTACGCAAGACTTCCGGTGAGGACTGGGAGCTGCAAATCGAGCGCGGCGAAGGCGAAGACTTTGGGTTGAGTTTTGAGCAAATTGTGCCGCGGCAATGCGCCAATGAGTGCATCTTTTGTTTTTGTAATGGCAATCCCACCGATGCGCGTCCCTCGCTGTTCATAAAGGACGAAGACATCCGCCTCTCATTTCTTTATGGAAACTACACTACCTTGACTTCAATTACCGAAGACGAAATGCGACGTATCATCGAGCAACGGCTCAGCCCGCAGTACGTCTCGGTGCACGCCACTAACCTCGACATTCGCGCGAAGCTGCTCGGTGTGAGTAAGCGACGCGCAGACATTTCTGACAAGCTCCAGCGGCTACTCGACGAGGGAATTCAAATTCATGCGCAAGTAGTTTTGTGCCCGGGTATTAACGACGGCGAAGTGTTGCGCCAGACGATAGCGGACCTGGCCGCTGAGTTTCCGCGTGTCACCAGCGTGGCGATAGTTCCGCTTGGTCTAACGCGCTACAACACCGATCCGCGTTTGACGGCAGTCTCGCCGGAGTTCTGTCGTCAGACAATTGCCCAGGTTGAAGTGATCCAGAAAGAACTTCGCCAGCGCCTGGGTAACACGTTCGCGTTTCTCGGGGATGAAATCTATCTGCGTGCCGGCCGGCCCATCCCTTCGCGCGCGCATTACGGCGAGTACCCACAGATTGAAGACGGCATCGGCATGGTCCGATCTTTCAAAAATGCATTTGCCCGGATCGAAAAGCGCCTGACTGCAAAAGCAAACGGCAAGCAGAAAATAAAAGGCACCGTGCTAACGGGCACGCTCTTCGCGCCGGTGCTGAAACCAATGATCGACAAACTCAATCGTCGTACCGGGACAAAGTTGAGTGTTGAAGCGGTGGCGAACCAGTATTTCGGCGGCGACGTTTCCGTGGCTGGTTTGTTGACTGGTGGTGATATCGTCAAAGCCAAAGATCGCATCACTGGTGATTTTGTGATTCTTCCCCGGACGACCATGAAAAGCGACGAAGAGATCATGCTTGATGGCATGACACTCGCTCAGTTGCAAAAACAACTTGGTCTTCCCGTCTACGCTTTCGATCTGAAGTCGTTCGCGCAGTTCCTATCCCATAACTAAGATCTCGAAGATGACTAGCCCCCAGTCACTCGCCAGTGAATCTCGCGACAGCGCGCCGAAGATTCTTGATGTTGGCTGCGGACAAAATAAGTATCCCGGAGCGGTAGGCATTGATTCGAATCCGCGCGCCGACGCTGATGTTGTGCATGACCTCGGCGTACTTCCTTACCCCTTCGCCGATAACACTTTCGATACCATCATCTGCCGGCATGTGATCGAACATGTGCCCGATGTGATGTCCTTTGTTTCTGAGTTGCATCGGATTACGAAGCCGGGTGGCGTGATCAAGATTGTGACTCCACATTATTCGAATCCGGATTGGCCCACCGACCCGACGCACCGTAACCACTTCAACAGTTACTCGTTCACTTGTTTCATGCCAGACAGAACGCCGTTTCCGTTTTATACAACCGTGGAGTTGCGTCCGAGACGAGTTTACGTGAGCCTCGCAAACCTCTGGCGAGCGCTGGGAATTGAGTGGGTTACAAATTTGGACCAGCGTTGGCCCGGCATGCGCTTCACGCGAAAGTTTTGGGAGTTCTACCTCTCGAATATTTTTCGCGGCAAAGAACTACACTTCGAATTTGAAGTAGTGAAATGACCTACGGCTGTTGATAGTTCAAAGCCGAATCACCCTTCAAGAGGGTCGACTCTTCTACAGCGAAATCCTATCCCAATAGATTTAGGTATTCGGACGAGAATCCAAAATTATCAAGATTACCAGCCCCAATTTTGCATTTAGCGGAGCAAAATGGCCGATAAAGGGCGATTCCGTATTTGGGATTAGGCGGCACGATTATTGCACCCGATTGGTAGCCAGTAACGCCTTTTTCAAGCGTAATGACCCAGAGGACATCTCGTAAGTTTCGGCAAGCTCTTCCCAACCAGGGGATGGGTCTGTCGAAGTCACGTTAAGCAACTTAAGTTTCAGAGGAGCCTACCATGAAGAATTTCCGGTTTATTTTGGCGGCGTTGACTCTCTGCCTACTGGCAGCGTCGGCGTTCGCCCAGTCCAACACCGGTAGTCTTGTCGGCACCGTCGTTGACCAAAAGAACGCGGTGGTGGCCAATGCCACAGTTACTGTTATCGACAATGCTACACAGAAGGAGAGAACGGTGCAGACAAGCGGTGAAGGAACATTCACCGTGCCCCAACTTAACGTTGGAACCTACACCATCAAGGTCACGGCCCAGGGTTTCAAAACCTACACCGCGACTGACCTCAAAATCGACATCGGTAAAGAATACTCGCTGAACATGGCGCTCGAGCCAGGTGGCGTTACTGAAAACGTCACGGTGGTCGCCGGCGCCGACGTGGTTAATGCCACGAACGCCGAGCTGAGCACCACGGTTGGCAAGCGACAGATTGAAGAGTTGCCGCTTAACGGTCGCAACCCGCTTTCGCTGATCTTGCTGCAAGCTGGTACGGCCTCGAACGGCGCAACCAACACGACCATCAATGGTCAGCAGTCGTCGTTCACCAACGTAACCAAAGACGGCATTAACATTCAGGACAACTTCATCCGTGCAAACGCAACGGACTTCTCGCCGGACCGCCCGAACGTCGACGACGTTGGTGAGTTTACTATCTCGACGCAGAATGCCGGCGCAGAAAAAGGTTACGGTTCATCGCAGGTAGAGTTCGTGACCCCGCGCGGTTCCAGCGAATTCCACGGTGCGGCATTTATCTACAACCGCAACTCGAAATTTGCTGCCAACACTTTCATCAACAACAAGAATGGCACCCGTCGGCCTTTCCTCAACCGTAACCAGTTTGGTGGTAAGTTGAGTGGGCCATTGCCCTTGCCCAGATTTGGTGAAGGCGGCATGTCCACCTACCGCGACAAAGGCTTCTTCTTTGGTTCGTGGGAGCGATTCCGACTTCGCCAGTCGACCACCACTACGCGCACCATCCTGTTGCCGACGGCGCGCACTGGCGTATTCACCTACAATGACAACGCGGGTGTTCGTCGCACGCTTAATGTGTTGACCACCGCGGGTGTCCCTCTTGATGCAGTCATCGCTTCGCGCATCCTCCCCGCAGTCCCGACTGCTGGAAACAACGGCAGCGTCGGTGATGCTTTGAACACCACCGGTCTAAGCTTCAGCCAAACCCAGAACCAGGATCGTGACAAGTACACGTTCCGCTTCGACGTTGAAGCTAATGCTCGTAACTCGTTTTCAGCGATCGTCGATCGTGGAACTGAAATCAACCAGCGTCCTGACATCGACAACGGTGGTTTCGGTACAACGCCATTTGGCTTCCAGGGTTCTGATCGCCAATCGGCGGTGTTCTCATGGCGCTGGTCTCCGACCAACAGCCTGAGCAATGAAATTCGTGGCGGCTGGTTCTTCAGCTTGCCTATCTTTGATCGTGACAATGTGCCAACCGATTTCTTCCTGACGCTTCCTCTGATTTCGAGTCCGGAATCAACTTTCGAAGCTCAGGGTCGCGATACTCACCAGTGGACGCTTTCCGACAATGCGGTTTGGGTCAAGGGTGAGCATTCGATCAAGTTCGGTGGCCAGGGCCAATGGTTCCGCGTCCGCTCGTTTGGTCCGCCGGCCTTCGCCAACTCCAGCATTCCAACCTTGACGGTTAACACTGGAACGGCGACTCCCGGTTTGATCGCCAGCCAATTCCCCGGTGGCATCAGCTCCGGTCAGTTGGCCAATGCAAATGGCCTTCTGGCATTGCTCGGTGGTTTCGTGACCACATCAGGGCAAACGTTCAACGCTACCAGCTCTACCTCGGGATTCGTAAAGGGTGCTCAACAAGCACGTAACTTCCGTTACGAGAACCACTCCGCTTACCTTGCGGATTCATGGCGCGCTTCGCCGCACCTGACCTTGAACCTGGGTGTTCGTTATGAGTTGTACACGCCAATCAAAGAACGTGATCGTCTCGGCCTGGAGCCAGTGATGGCCAACCTCGACGACCCGATCGCAGCCCTCTTGAACCCGTCGGGTACGTATAACTTCATTGGCACCAACGCAGGCGACAACAAGTTCTTCAAGACTGACTGGAACAACTTTGCTCCAGTGTTGAGCTTTGCCTGGTCGCCGACCTTCAAGAACAGCATGATGAACAGCTTGTTCCCAGGCGAAGGTCGCACAGTTATTCGTGGCGGTTACCGCATTAGCTACGTAAACGACGAGTTCGTTCGCGGCGCTGACAATGCGGTTGCCGGTAACGCCGGTTTGGTCCAGCCGGTCACCCTGAGTAACTTGAACGCACGTGTCGCAACCGGTTCGCCGTCGATCCCGACGCCAGCGTTCCAGGTGCCGCGCACCTACGTGCAGAACAACGCGCTCGCTGGAAACTTCGGTACCGTATTCGGAATCGATCCGAACCTGCAGGTGCCGATGATTCAGGAATGGAACATCGGTGTGCAGCGTGAGCTCGGTTTCCAAACAGTAATGGAGATTCGCTACGTGGGCGGCATGTCCAACAATCTGATTCGTGGTATCGACTACAATCAGACGGACATCTTCAAGAGCGGCTTCCTGGCCGACTTCGAACGCGCCCGCCGTAACCTGGCTCGCTTTAACAACCCGGCGTGTAATGCTGCCGACGTTATCGCGCGTGGTTGCGAATTGCTAACCGTATTTCCGCAGATCGAAGCGGGCGGCTTGCTTACAAACGCCACCGTCCGTTCTCTGATTCAGCAAGGTCAGGTTGCCTCGCTGGCCAACACTTATGTTGCCAGTGCGTTTGGTAACAGCAGCAATTTGTTCTTGCCAAACCCGAACACCGGTGTTGCCGACTTGCTCAGCAACAGCGCGAAGTTCCGTTACAACGGTTTGCAGACTGAAATCCGTCGTCGTTTCGCCAACGGACTCCAGTTCCAGGCCAACTATACGTTCCAGAAGACACTGACCGACACGGGCGGCGTGGGCCAAACCAACTTTGACCCAGTTCTGGATCTTCACAACATCGGGCTTGAATACCAGCGCGCGGATTACGATTCGGCGCACGTGTTCAATTTCAATGGGTTGTATGAATTGCCGTTCGGAAAGGGCAAGCGCTTCTTCAACGAAGGTGGCGTAGTCAATCAGGTGCTCGGTGGCTGGCAGTTTACCTCCATCGTGCAGATTGCGACCGGCGCTCCATTCATGATTACCGATACACGCGGTACTCTGAATCGCACTGGTCGTTCAGCCCGTCAGACGGCCAACACCAGCCTGACGAAAGACCAGGTTAAGGACCTCGTCGGCATTTTCCGTACGCCGTGCGGTGTCTACTTCATTAACCCGGCTGTCATCAACATCAACCAGGCCAACCTGCAAGCTGGCAACTGCAGCGCGCTGGGCAGCCAACGTGGTGCTGAAGGCGTCGATACCACGCCGTTTAGCGGCCAAGTGTTCTTCAACGCCCGACCCGGTCAAACCGGTAACATGGAGCGCAACTTCCTGAATGGACCGCTCTATGCCAACTGGGACGCCGGCATCATCAAGAACATTTCTCTTGATTCAATCAAGGAAGGAATGAGGTTCCAGATTCGCGGCGAGGCGTTCAACGTCCTCAACCGTGCGAACTTCTTCATCGGCAATATCTCGGGTGTGCCGGCTGGAACCAGCTTCGACATCAACTCCACAAACTTCGGCAAGGTGAATTCAGTATTCTCACCGCGCATCATTCAGTTTGTGGGTCGCCTGGAGTTCTAAACCAACTCCTGACTACTCAAGGCCAGAGTTCAGCACTTGTGCTGGCTCTGGCCTTTCTTTATGCTCTCCTCGCAACGAAGTGCTCCCCAGCCCATTCTTTCGTGCAAAATCTATTTTGAAGGGATTGTTTGTAATGAGAAGTACCACCAGAATCGCTCTCGGATTCGTCGCCCTCCTCACTCTGGTCGCAACGCTTTCTAGTTTTCCGTGGCGCGCCCACGCCGGAGACAAGGAAAAATTGACGGCAGAAGAAGTAGTGGCCCGACATCTTAAGTCTATCGGTGCGCCAGAAGATCTCGCCGCGGTCAAAACGCGGGTCGAGGCGGGCACGTCCGTTTTTAATCTTCGCTCACCGGGAACAGGGCAGAACAGCGGTCCTGCCGTTCTGTTCTCCGAAGCCAACAAGAGCGTGATCGCAATGAGTTTCCCCAACGCCGCGGACTATCCAGCTGAGAAGTTTGGTTTCGATGGCGATAAACTTGTGATTAGTTATATCAAGCCGGGCGCTCGCTCCACGCTGGGCGATTTTGTTTTCCAACGTTCCGGCATTTACAAGGAAGGTGTTTTCGGCGGCGCACTCTCAACCTCGTGGGCATTGATGAATGTCGATCCTGCGAAAGTGAAGCTCGAATACGGCGGCACTAAAAAAGTAGATGGTAAGGAAGCCTACGTGCTGCGCTACGTTCCCAAAAAGGGTTCCGATCTCAAAATCACGCTCTACTTTGACGCTGATACTTTTCAGCATATTCGCACGGAGTACCGGCAGGTAGTGGCTGCTCAAATGGGCAGCAGCGCCTCGCCGATGGGCACGCGACCCTCTCGTGACGCCAGCTCCGCGGGCAGCTCAGTAGGCGGAATCGATGGTTCAAAAGAACAGCAGCGCGATTTACATTACGAGTTGGATGAAATCTTTTCCGATTTCAAACAAGAAGGAAAGTTGACGCTGCCGCACTCGTACAAAATCAAACTGCACCTGGAGCGCCGCACTGGCCCAACTTACGAGGCTGATTGGGACATCAACCTCAATAAGTTTTCATTTAATCAGCCGCTCGAAGCCGCTTGGTTCGATGTAAACGCCGTCGCTAATTAGGGATCGGGGGCAGGGTCAGAGGTTCAGAGGTCAGAAATCAGAAATCAGACGTCAGGAGAAACTAACGAAATTCGCCCTCTGCCCACTGCACTGACCACTGACCACTGACCACTGACACCTGACCCCTATTTCAACAGTGCGGCCTGCGGACTCAGCACAGTCATATGCCAGCGTTGGAAGGTTGTGATGGAGTCGTTGGGCATCAGTCTCACGTACGCTGTCTCAAAGAAAAGCTTGTCGGGTGTGGGCCACTCCAGGCGGATGATTGGATTGAACGAGGCTGGAATTGCTGACAAGTTAGCCGGTTGTGTCTCGTCCTTCTTTTTTGAATTTCTCTCTTCGTAGGCTCGTGAGGCCTTGATCAACGGGTCGCCCAGCCTGATGCGTGCCTGGGTTGGCTGGGCCGACGCTGCATCGTAAATCATCACATCTGAATCGAATGCGTCGGCGACTTTTGAAGAGTCGGGACACCAGACCGGCAAAGCCTCCGTCAATTCATCGGCCAGTAATCGTTCTTTCCCGTCAGGTGTTATCAAACGCGGCCGTCCCGCGGGCATTTTGAATTGTTTTTCGCGCGCGTCCCATTCAGTTTCTTTGCACGCCAAAGCAACGAGCGCATGGTTGTCGGGCGCCCACGTCGCCGCAAAATAAATAAGGCCATCACGTGATGTCAGCGGTCGCAAGTCGTAACCATCGCGATTGCAGATGTAAATCTGCTCGGTGCTGAACATCGAAACCGGTGCGAACGCAGGCGCTATGGAAGGCAATGGCGTTGGCGAGGTGTCCGGTTCGGGGATATCAGTTCTTACGGGCGTGGGACTTGGGGTTGGCTTCACCGTTTGACGGCCGATGAAAGTGATGAAGTTTCCATCGGGAGACCAGCTCACCGTTTCGCGGAACACACAACCGAGATTTGGTGGCGTTAGATTTCGCAGGAAGCGGCCATCGGCGGAATACAGGTCCAGGTGAAATTCTTGAGCGGGATCGTCGCTGGTGCCATAGAGCACTACCGCGCGCTGACCATCGGGCGAGCGAACGGTGCGCAATAATGCGTCGTCCTGACGCCGCGTGTTGAAGTCGAGTTGAATGGCTTCGATGCGATCGTCGTTTTCGTCGTTGATAGCGCTTTGCGGTATGGCAACGTCAGCTTCGAATCGATAGGCGAGTCGCTGCGCCGGCACGTCGCGCAGCACGAGTGGACGAACATCCTGGCGGCGTGTAATTGAGGTACAGGCTCCACCCGTAAGCAGTGCGGTTAGGATTGTAGTAATCAGGAAAAACGTCTGCTTATCTCTTCTGCTACGCAGGGAGGAGGCGAGCCCGGCTTCCTTACGCGCTGTCAGCCATTGTGACAATTGCGTCTTCGCGACGCTGCACTCGAGTCGGTTCATACCCTCAGACAATCGGTTGGTATCGTAGCGCAAACTGTTAGTTTGCGCAGCGTTGAATGACAAAACTGTCAAGGCAAAGTAACAGTTTGCGCTACAGTTTAGCGGCCGTAAACGAGCTCGCGCGAAATGGCAGGATTCAACGTCAATAGAGCGCGGATAGTGTTTTGTGGTGAGAGGTGATCTTCGTCGCCCTCGTCCTGATTGACGCAATTGTGTTCGAGCGAACGCGAAATTCTGCGCGGCAGTGGTTCGTAGTTAGGTGAATTGGCAACGTAAGCCCGCGCAGCGAGTGTTCCTACCAAATCACAAGTCAACTCTTCAGCTCGCTGATCGAAAACCTTCATGCCGGTTAACTTCGTCGCGCGGTTACCAACGTTGCGGAAGAGCAAGTTAAGACTATCTTCCGAGCCATCGGCGATATGGACCAGTTCATGGGCCAACACGCTAATGATTCCTTCGTCGGACGGCAGGCCCGCCAGAAAGATCGTGCCGAAGACGATCGTGTGCGGGTTTCGCAGGAACACGGAAGCGTTGTCGCGCGAATCCATGTCGGGACGAATATTGCGCACTGCTTCCACGCGCGAGATCGCACGCAACAGACGCGGGTCGGAACCCTTGCTGAAGTTGTAATCTTTGGCGACGCGCCGCAAAGAGACTATCACCAGGCTCTTCGCGGTCGGCAATAAACGTTGCGCGCGCTGCGCGCCCGCTACTGCTTCGGGGCTGCGCACCGGTAGCGACGGCCGCGTTTGCATGTCGTCGATTGGCACGCTGCCCTTCGGATCGGTAATTCTTTCCTTGCACACTATACCGCTCGCCAGCTCGACCGTTTCGCGAGCCTCGGGCGTCAACGTCTCCGGCGAATGACTTTTTAATTGGCGATTGTTATTGGCCCTGCCGCCGGCGTTTTGGCCCAGGGCAACAGCCGCCACCGCAATTACTGCGGCAAGAATACCGATCGTCACGCGCGGGTAAGCGGGATTGTGTTGCTGAGTGCGGCTCATGTTTAGAACTACTTCAACGATTGCGCCATTCTGGCTTACGTTTCTGGATGAATGCATTGATGCCTTCGGTTGCATCGTGGGTCTTCATTAAGTCATTAAGATACAAACTCTCAACGTCTTTGAGGGCCGCATCCAGTGAACGTGAAGCGCCGAGATCCATCGATTCTCGGGTCAACGCCAATGCGGTGGCGGAAAGACCGCGGAATTTTCCAAGCAAGTCGTTGGTCTTCCTTGCCAGTTCTTTGGTGGGCAAAACGTAATTGACCAGACCCAGGCGCAGCGCTTCGGCGGCCTCGATTAATTCGCCCGTCAGAATCAGTTCGCGGGCGCGCTTTTCACCGATGACGCGTGGCAAGAGCACTGCAGCCACCGGGGGAAATACGCCGAGCTTAATTTCTGGTTGGCCAAAGCGCGCGCGTTCACTCGCGATCACAATGTCGCAGGCTGCGACCAGTTCACAACCGCCACCCAGTGCCGCGCCATCGACTACCGCCAAAGTTGGTCTGGCGATCTGTTCCAGGTTACGAAAGATCGTGTGGAACGAATCGAGCATTTGAAAAATGGTTTCTTCCACATGCTCTTCAACCGCCACGCCGGCGCTAAACGCGCGGCAATCAGCGGCTGACTCAAATACAACGGCAACCAGATCACGTTGTTGCGCACACTCGCCGAGCGCGTGATTGATTTCACGCATCATGGCAATGTTGAAAATGTTTACGGGCGGGCGGGCGAACGTTATTCGCGCGACGCGGTCATCAACGTTGAATCTAATGGATTCGTAGGGTTGTTCAGCCATCTGTTAGCAACATAGCCAAAATCAATAAAGCCCCGTCATGTTACTACGAAGTGGGTCGAATCAGTCAGAAACCCCGACGAGTCGGCGGTGTCTTAATTTGGAGTGCGCCGGCAGAGCGAAGCGGCGACGGCGCTCTGCATTCCCTCTCGAGTTGACTTAGGGGTTCGTACAAAGCGGTGTCTCCCGATAAATCGGGATTGCCACCGCACTCCAAATTAAGACACTCCCGACGAGCGGGGACAGTGACCGCCTCTAACTTCAGATGGCAGCCGTTGGTGAGATGTTTTCGTCACGTTTTGGCATTAAGATCGCGAAAGCGCGAAAGGTAGGGTGAAGTGATGCTGGTTGTAACCTGCGAAAAGTGCGGATCCAAAAATCGAGTAGAGCCCCAATCGGCCAAACTACAAATAGCGAAGTGTGGCAAGTGCGGCACGATACTCGATATGACCAGGACTTCAGCCGCGCCCGCTAAACCGATAACCATTACCGACGCGAGCTTCCAGCAAGAGGTATTGAGTGCGAACGACACCATTCTGCTCGATTGTTGGGCCCCGTGGTGTGGTCCCTGCCGCATGATTGCTCCAGTTATGGATCAACTCGCCGCGGAGGCGAATGGGCGTTATCGAGTTGGTAAGTTGAACGTGGACGAGAATCCGCGTATCGCATCCCAGTTTCAGGTGCAAAGTATTCCGACAATGCTTATCTTCCGAAAAGGCGAAATGGTGGATCGGCTGGTGGGCGCTCAACCGAAGGACGCTATCGCAGCAAGGCTATTGCGACATACTTAGAACAAAGCACTTAGACCAAGGGGACTGACGGCAAGGTGAGGTCGCGGCGGTTAATCGAAATTCGAAGATTTGCAACTGCCAACAAGACACTGTTTCCTTTTTCGGCATTCGTTTCATGCTATCTTCAACCGCTATCATAAAACCGTTGTGACGGAAGGAACTGCCAGAGCATGTTGAGAAAAATTATGTCCACGTCGGCGACCTGGGCAACCATCCCGATTCGATTGGCGCTCGGGGGAGTTTTCTTTGCACACGGTGCCGGTAAAGTGCTTGGCACGTTTGGTGGGCCAGGCTTGCGGACCTTCACACAACAGGGTCCGGCTCCTTTTGGATTTATGAAACCTGCCTGGCTCTGGTGGGGCGCTGCGGCAATCTCGGAATTACTTGGCAGCGTTCTTATCTTACTTGGTTTGCTGACCCGTGTTGGCGCATTTCTGATTGCCTGCACCATGATCACTGCCGTGGTAGCCGTTCACTGGCCCCATGGGTTCTTCGCTGACAAGGGTGGTTACGAATATCCCATGGCACTTTTTGCCATGTCGTTAGCGTTACTCATCGCCGGCGGTGGTATGGCCTCGATAGATCGAGCGGTCAGCGGTCGTCGCAGGCGCTAGGCGGCACTTCTCTTACTGGACTATTAAGTAACTAAAATCTTCCAATGAAACGCTCGCCGCTGGTCGTTATCTTCACTACGGTCTTCATTGACCTGGTAGGTTTCGGCATCGTTATTCCGGTGCTGCCTTTTTATGCCGAAAGCGAAAAGTTTCAGGCCTCGCCACGCACAGTCGGTTTTCTCTTCGCGTCGTACTCGATAATGCAATTGATTTTTGCGCCCGTGCTCGGGCGGCTGTCCGACAAGTACGGGCGCCGGCCGGTGCTGCTGATCTCGATTCTCGGCACGGGCGTTGGTTTTTTGATTCTGGGTTTTGCCAACACGCTCTTCCTGCTTTTCCTGGGTCGCATTCTCGACGGCATTAGTGGGGGCAATATCTCAACTGCGCAGGCTTACATCGCCGACATCACGACCAAGGAGAACCGCGCCAAGGGCATGGGGCTCCTCGGCGCCGCGTTTGGCCTGGGTTTTATGTTTGGACCGGCGATCGCGGGCGTGCTTAGCCGCTGGGGGGTGCAAGTGCCATTCTTGTTTGCCGCCGGGTTGTGCTTTGCGAATGCGCTGTTGCTTTACTTCACGCTGCCTGAGACTGTGACCCCGGATCATCCGGCGCGGGTGTCGGCGGCGGAAGGCCGCGGGCTCGGACAGCTACTGCGTTCGCTGCAAAACCCACGTTTAGGATTTGTGTTGGCGATCTATTTTCTTTTTATTGTGGCCTTCTCAATCATGACCACGTCGTTCTCGCTCTACACCTTGTTCCGGTTTGGCTACGACGCGCAACATACAGGCTACTTGTTTGCCTACGTCGGTGTTCTCGCAGTAATTGTTCAGGGCGGACTGATAGGTTCACTCGTCAAACGGTTCGGTGAGATTCGTTTGGTGATTGCCGGTGCGTTTTTGTTTGCTGGAAGTCTGTTTGCGGTGCCGTACGTTGGTCCAGAGGCAGGTGGGTTGGCGGCGTTGTTGATCGGTGGCGGGTTGTTTTCGATTGGCAATTCGTTGTCGTCACCTTCGCTGACCAGTCTCGCGTCGAAAAGTGTTGGACCAGCTGAACAGGGAAGCGTGTTGGGTGTGACGCAATCAGTTGCCAGTTTAGCGAGGGCTGTTGGGCCGGCGCTGGCCGCTGTTCTAATAAACAGTTCGTTCGCAACGATGGGCGCGGATGGGAAGCCTCACTTGATGAGCGACCACTCTTTGTTTGTTACTTTTTGGACTGCGTCAGGGATTATGGTCGTGGCGTTGTTGCTGGGAATCTATTTCGCGCGCATGCCCGCGCCGGATTACTCCGAAGGCGAAGTGCAACCGGCGACCTGAGCATTCAGCCACCAAGAAACTTACGTATCAAATAAAAGATCAAACTTAACGCCACCGACACGAGCAACATGGAGACGAAAGGAATGTAGACCTGGACCCGCTTGCCTTCATAGTGGATATCGCCAGGTAAGTTCCCAAACCAATTAAATCCGCCGGACACAACCAACAGACCAACCACGATCAGGCAAATACCGCCGACAACCAACCACAATCCAACCCAACGGTTCATTGCTTAATTTCAACCTTGCTGGAAGATGGATCGAACAAATCTCTTACACGAGGAATCATCTCGAAAACTTTCAACATTGCGATCACCTGTAGACCTGCCATGGCTCCCAATACTGATCCAAAGACAATAACGCCAGTCGAGGTACTCGAGTCGAGTCTTAAGGGCTCCAGGCTTTGGAGATAAGGCATTTGTTGTTTGATCAAGAGAATAAGCATCACCAGCACGCCACAGACAACCACAATCAGACTAAGCCCGGCGTTCAACCAATCGCTTCTTTGGCGAGGTGAGATCAAACCAAGCGACATACAGCAACTGGAGACTACGACCGCTCCGATGATCAAAATGGGATGGACCGGTTCCGAATCCGCGAGCTGTTGGAAATCTCCGCTGTTAGCCGTCGCAACGAAGAACGGCATCCCTACAATTGCTATAGCCAACACTCCCCCCATTGCGCCGCCGGCTATCGCACCGACAGAGGTTGTCAACCAGCGCTGGCGACCTAACTTCATGCCTAAGTTGATTGCAACGCTCAACGCGAGTCCGGCCAGCAAGCCGAGCAACCCGGACACGATCACCCGCCACCATTCCGAATTCGCATTTGCTTTAAGATATGCGAGTCCGAGAAACAACGACGCCAGCGCTGCAGCAACCGAGCCAAGAACTATGCTGGTAACCGCGCCGCCCTCGTAACGCAGGATTGGGTTACGCAGATCCCTTTTTACAACTGAAATCAAAGTCTTTATGCCGTCTTCCCGGGCTTCGCGACTGATTCGGCAAGCAGGAAACATAGTTAGTTTTTTAATGTCGTCGGGCAGGTTTTTGCCCTGTGGCATGCTTGTCGTGCCGATGAGTACCGGGCGGATCTTGAGGTCTTTCGATTCCTTCAAGTGTTGAAGCGCTTCCCTGATTTCCAAATAAACGGAGTCAGGGTTGTTGGCTTCCTGGTTTTGGCTGGCAAGTGACTCCCAGTTTGAGCCGATGAGGGGCAGAAAGATTTTTGCTGATGCGATAGCTGCTTTGACATTCGTTAGCCATTCGTCATCGTGAATTGACCTGGTGTCAAGGAACACATGTTCAGGACCAAACTCCTGAGTCAAGCCTGCGTAAAGTAATTCGGCATAGCCAGCCGTATCGCTTTCGCGGTAACAAATAAAAATTTCGGGTGACTTCTCCATAACAGAGATTGCGGAGAGGTTATTTGCCAAACGGTCCAATAGGACCATCCGGCTTGATGATGTCTTTGAGTGCGGAAAAGGGTACGGTCACATACTGTGGACCAGCGGCATAAGGCGCCACTTGATAGGGATCGAAAGTAATCGCCAGCCCCTTTTTGGTCACTGTCCAATTTTGATAGTTGTCTGGCTCTGCGCCGGCGCCACGCTTGATCCATTCATCGTCCAGCATCCCATCCGCGCCTTGCTTCTGCGCTTGCGCAGTCAACTCTTTCACGCAATAAGCCGAGATGGCTTGCAGGTATTTAGAGCCGGGCAGAAATAGATCGGCAAGCTTTAGCTGCTTCCCGTTGCTGAGATCAAAATTGAGCGTTTGCGATGTGGAATTCGGGTGGGCCGCGCCTGCGTAATAACTGCTGACATTAAACTCGATGCTGATCAGATCGTCCCGGGCCAAAGCGACGCTGTAACCGATTTGAATATCACTGCCCATTTCCTCAGTTTCTGTTGCGGCCGGATCCGGCGTCGGTTCGTCGGTCGGACCCACATCCTTCTTGAAGCCGCTGATATTACGATTAACGAAACTGCGGGCAGCCTGATTGAACTTTTCAGTGTTTGGCTCGGTCGAACCGGTTAACTGCGGATAGCTGACAGCAATTTCGTACTTAAGTTTCTTGTTCGACTCTTTGATTTGCCTGGCGGTTATTTCAACTCCACTGCTGAACTCAATCGGTTCCTGGTGCAGGGTGAACGCAGTCTTTTTGTCGCTGTTAGGTTTTGTCCAGTTGCCGCTAATTTCAATTGCGCCTTCGCTGTCAGTCTTCCACTGTCCCTTAAAAGTGCCGGTTTGCTTTCCGTTCGCGTCAAATTCATCCAGCGACACGTTTCCGTCCTTGTCTACCGTCCCGCGCAAGTCAATCTTCGATCCGACCTTTTGATAAAAATATGATCCCGTCAGCACTTCCCCTTCGCGTTGCAGCTTCATTTGCAAATCAAGCGCGTTACCAATCGAGCCGCTAAAGAACCGGGTTTCTATGACCGCGGCCGTGCCTCCGGCTGGTGCCAGTTGTTGAGCGGCCTGATTCGTGTTGGCTGCTGGCGCCGCAGTCTTTTTGCATCCGGCAAGAGCTGCCAGGGCCATTGTCCCGAGCGCGATCAAAAGGATTTTGCGAAAGGTCATAGATTAACCGGCATTACTCGCCAGAAGTTGTTCTGGCTAAATGTACGAGGCCGAGTTGTTTGACGGCCTCGCGAATGTCTGAAAACGTCAACTCGCAAAGTTTTCCGCCAGTGAAGACTTCCAGGTTGGTTACATCGGCGAGCGCAAAGGGTGGCTTCGGATAATTTTCCAGTTCTTCATCACTTGCAAAACTAACTTCGGCGAGTACCAAGCCAAACAAATCTCCGAGAAACATATCGATGGCGAAGTTGCGTCCCTCGAACTGAAATGGATAACGGTTCTTGCGAATCTCGTTGCCCTCAAAAATGCCGAACGTTTCAGCTTCGATCGCATTGAGATAAATGTTGGTGATGATCGTTCGCGAGAAATCGCCGGCCACGAGCGCATACTTCTGCGTCAGTTTCGCAGTCCACTTGTTGGTTTTGGGATCGCGGATTTTGCGCAGGCGAAGTCGAGTGCCGGTGATGTAGTTGTCGGTGATTTGAAAATGCGGGCTGACCCGCGTCAGCTCTGGAGGCAAATCCTCGAGCAGGTAACGACGTTCACGCTCCACCAGCGCGTACTTGCTGGCGTCGGGAACAATCGTATTCAGATCAGTTAGTTTGGCAACACCCATGTTGTTGTGCGATGTTAACGAAAGTTAACCGCCACTCGCGCATAAGTAAAGTGGTTGTGAGGCGACTGACGCGCTTACCGTTTTTGAGACTGTTTCTTTAAATCCCTCCGAATACGGGTGAGAATCTCGTAGTAACGCCAGGCCGCTGGCGCATTTGGTTCCTGATGATGATCGGCTTTAAGAATAAGGTCACCAGTAGCCAGCAGGACTTTCTTTACTTCAGGATTCTGATCGACCTTCGCGCGGGTTGCGGCAACTATAAGACGATAATGTTCACCCGGTTTCGGTGGACGATATTCAAAGTGTTTACCGGCGAACGAAACCCAGGTGATGCCCATCTTCTTCATGTTCTGGTCCGCAAGTGTGCCCGCCGCTTTCGCTTCAAAACTGGTGAGCTGAGACACTTGTTCGCGAGTAAACTTCCATTCCAAACCGGCAAACTTTGCGCGCGGGTCGGTTGGTGATTCCGGGTACTTCATCATTTGCCAGAATCCCTCGAGACTCGCATAGCGTTTCCCTTTGAACACAAACGGCGTCGCGGCGAAGTTCGATAGCAGGCCAAGTTCATTGCGTTTTGAAAGAATCACTTCGCCCGGTCCAGCCTCCTGCGGAAATATTTCCCAACTCGGCGCGCCTTCTTTCGAAACCGGCGTCCACCAGTGTGCCGGGTAACGCGAATCACGCGCGATGGGTGACTGGGAAGGCTGCTGCGCGTGCAGGCCATTAATTGCAAGCGACAAGACCACGACGACTAGCGTGCCTGCGAAATGAATAAGACGAGAATGCACTGATGTATGTCAGCTAACTTTTCGCGCCGTGTTGCTTCAGAAGCTTTGCCACCGGCGTCGCTTTGTGAAATTCAGTTTCGGCGAGCGGAGTGCGGCCGTTCAGGTTGATGGCATTGACGTCAGCGCCGTGCGCGATCAATAGCTCGGCAATGGCTTTTTGATTGCCGTGGGCAGCCGCGTGCAACGGCGTAGTGCCCCAATGGTCGTTGTTGTTGTGAATGTTGACGTCGGCTTTATGCTGCAACAGAACTTCAACCACTTCCTTCTGGCCTTTCCACGTGGCGCAGTGAAGTGGAGTAGAACCGTCAGCATCGCGGGCACCTATTAACGATGAATCCTGCTTGAGTAATTCAGCCACTTTGGCCGCCGCACCTGACTTCGCGGCACGAATTATTTCTTTTTCCAGATTCAAAGTTTTCATAACTAAATGCGGTAGTCCCGGTTCTAACCTGGCTGGGGCCGTCCCGAATATCTTATTTCTTTGCTAGTGTTGCGACCGCAGACGCCAGCGTTGCCGGATCCACAGGCTTTTTGATGTGGGCCTGGTAACCCTTTGCCAGCGCCAAAGTTTTGTCTTCGTCCCTGACGTGTGCTGTTAACGCGGCCGCCGGAACATCCCCACCCTGTTCCGGTGTTAACGAGCGAACGCGTTCGATCAGCGCAAAGCCATCCTCGGTGGGCATGCCCAGATCAGAAACGAGCACATCCGGTTTCCACTCCAGGAATGTTTTCAGCGCGCCGGCCGTTGATAGTTCGCCGCGGACCTGTGCGCCAAACTCGCTGAGCACTATTCTCAATATCTCTAGCGTGTCAGGTTCGTCGTCCACCAGCAACACTCGCACCCCGGACAAGTTTGGCGGCTCGATTGCAACCACTTCAGTATGCTTTTGTTTGCTTGCAGCCGGCGTCGGTTGATCTGACGGGGGAACATTTTGCTCGTCAGTCATTGGCAGAACAACTGTGAAAGTCGAGCCCTTCCCTACGCCGTCGCTCTCCGCTAAGACAGTTCCTCCATGAAGTTCGACGAGATGCCGCACAATCGCCAGGCCCAATCCGAGACCGCCGTGCGTTCGCGTGGTCGACGAATCAGCCTGCCGAAAACGTTCGAATACATGCGGTAAAAACTCATGACTGATACCAATGCCGTTATCGCTCACTTTCAGTTCGAGTTGCGAATCCACTTCGGTCAATTGGACCGCGACATTTCCTCCTTGCGGAGTGAATTTGATCGCATTCGCGATCAGGTTCCAAACAATCTGTTGTAAACGGTCAGGATCGCCGGACACAAAGTCCCTGGTTCCGTTTTGTGAAAGGGAGACGGTAATACCTTTCGCAGCCGCAGCTAACTGCAACGTACTAACCGAAGCTCGCACGATTGCTGATAAATCGACCGGTCGCGCATTGATGCGCATTTTGCCCGTGACGATGCTGGACATGTCGAGGATGTCCCCAATGATCTCTGCCTGTGCCTTGGCATTGCGCTCGATTACCTGCAACCCGGTCTTGGTGTTTTGCTCTTCCAGTTCCCCCATGTTGAGCATCGCGGCCCAACCAAGAATAGCGCTTAAGGGCGTGCGCAACTCATGTGAAACAGTCGCCAGGAATTCATCTTTGAGGCGATCGGCGTCTTCTGCTTGCATCCGCGCGAGTTGTTCCCGGCGCAGACTCTGCTCCAGCAGTTCTCTTTGCGCTTGCAAGTGCCTTTCTACCTTGCGCCGGGAACTTGCAAACCACACCACACCGGTGAACAACACCATGCGATTAAAAATAATCAGTACCGTACGAAATGCAATAGGAGGTCGCGTGAAGTAATCAAGAATGACCTCGAGAATAATCGCGAGCATCAATCCAGGACCCAGCCCGAGATACCAGGCACTGGCAATCATGGCGATGATAATTAATGAAGTTAGATCAACTTTGAACGGCAGGATTGCCTGCAGTACGTTCGACACCGCCAGGATTAGAACTAAGGAGGCGAGCGCTAATCCGTAACGGACGATTGCCGACCGAAAGTTTCGTGTCATCTGCAATCCTCAGCGGGTGAGCATAGTACAACAAAACTGGACGTTGAGGTTCTGGGAAATGTGAGAATGCTCCCTGGAGGCGGCGACCAAAGCGCTGACAGGTCAGCGCACTCCAGGGAGAGATCGGTAGGACAGATCTGCGGTTATTGGTTTTGTCCCGTGGTGGTGCCGGTTGCTTTCATCGGCATCATCAAACGTCCGTCGGCGAAGCGCGTGAGCGCAAGAAATCCCGAATCTTGACGTAACGAATCGAACACCGCATCAACGCGCGCTTCCATCATTTCTTTAGAACGCACGGCGTGGTAGCGCTCATACTGGTAGAAGTGGCGTTTCAACAGTGAAAGCGCCTTTTCGCGTTCGCCATTCTGCGCATAAATGGCAGCAAGGTTGTACGACGCCGGCAGCAGGTTGATATTTGCGCGAGCGACCTTAAGTGCCTCATCGCGTTGCCCTGAAGCCGCCATGAACACTGCCGCAAAGACGATGTTGTATGGGTCCTTCGGATCGAGGGCGAGCGCTTTCTGCGTGTAGAAATTGCCCTTCACCAGATCGCCTTCAGAGTTCCAGTAAACCGCCAGGTTGCGATACGCCAACGCTAGTGGATACTCGTCCACCGATTGCTCCATCAAGTGAAGTCCCTTGAGAAACGCGCCTTCGTGGATGGTCATCTTGCCCAGGCCATGCAAAGCAACCGCGCGTGACAATGGATCGGCCGGCATGCTGAGAATCTGATCAAATGTAGCGCGCGCTTTTTCCCACTCGCCGGTATGGTGACGATAGAGTTCACCGAGGTAGCGCAGCGGCGTTGGATCCGCGGGATCCATTTCGTGCGCCGTCTGGTAGAGTTTTTCTGCCGCAACGTAACGAGCTGCATCCTCGGCAATCAGACCACGGCGCATAGTTAACTCAATCTGTTTGCTCAGTTTTGCCTCGAATACTGGCGTGGCAAACAGTTCTTCGTCAGCAAGCCTGGCCACTTCAGTGACGCCAAGTTTTTTCAGTTCCTTAGCAGCGCTCTTCGCTTTGCCGGGGAACATGCACTTCTGCTGGGCGACTGATTGGTAGAGCTTGATGGCGGCATCTTTGTCGCCACTCTCTGCCTTCGCTTTGGCGTCCTTAAGTTGATTGTCGAGGTTGGTGCTACGCGTCTTCACTTCCGTATCGAGAACTTTTTCGAGCGCGTCGACCTTCAGCTTGCCTGCCTGGTTTTCAATCCTGGTGACTGGTGTGCCGTCGGCCTCCGCGATCACTGCAATGGGAAGTTTTGCTTCGCCCACCAACTTGTCCGCGTTGGCGATTCGCATGTCTGCCAACTCCATTGAGATGCACTGCGAGGCGTACAGCGAAAGCGTGCGCGACATGCGCAGCGACGACTTATTGAGTTCTTCTTTCGAAGCAGGGAACCAGTAGACGACCAGTCCTTTTGCCGGTGGAGTTTTCTCGTCTCGAATCTTCCATGGCACTGGATAAGTTTCCGGAGCTGACCCGCCTCCGCTGCCACCAGCCATGCCACCGCCACCGCCGCCACCACCGCCACCACAGGTGGCCCAGGCGGGGGAAAGAGCAAAAAGTGTAATCAGGAAAGCGGTAAGCGTGCGGGCAAAGAGGGAAACAGGACTTTTCATTTTAATGACCTCAGGCGACACAAAATGTTTGGTTTACCGAGCGGGGATGTGTGCAAACAATAACAGATCAACGTGGTCCCAGTGAAGGGATTGCGCGGCCCCATGACCCGTCGGGTCCGGCGCTGCGCCATGAATGATTTTTTCGTGTGTGTTCGTGTCTTGGTTTCGTGTATTTTCGTGGTTGAATCGCTCTTAGTCGTCCTCCGCGAAAAAACAACCACGAAAATACATTAAGGGAAAAAACACGAAATTACCCTAATGGGTCGTGAAGCTCGGCATATTGAAAGCGAAACTACTTCTTTGCTTTCCAGCCAGCGACGAGTTTTTCCATGTTGCTGATGTTGGTTGGGTTAGCTTTGGCTTCCTTACCAACCGCAATCGCACGTTCACCAAGCGTGATCGCCTCTGCGGTTTTGCCTTGCTCAGCAAGCACTCGGGCCTTGAGTCCCAGGTTTCCAATCGTTTCTTTAATCTTGATCGATTGGTCCAACCACGTCATTGCCTCTTCAGTGTCGATTTTGTTCTGAAGCGCGTAATTTGCAGCCTGCAGGCGAACTCCGAAGTCGTTAGGGTCAGCGGTTATTGCGGTGCGAGCTTTCTGTAGTGCCAGGCCTTGTACGTCTTTTACTTCAACCGTGAACGGCACACGCACTTTCTCCCAGCGAATGTTGACCTGCGCTGAATTGTCGTTCACCGGATCAATCCAATACTCCAACCACTCTTTGCTGTGTTCACCCCACTCCGGTTTCACTTTAATCCGCAACGTGTCTTTCGCCGGGTCGTAGTTGAAACTGCCCCACTGGTTGGCAACGCTGTTGAAGATAATTGTGAATTCATCTTTGGTGGGGATGGTATGCAGGCTGTAGCTGCCGGCCGCGAGCTTTTGACCATTAATCAAAACATCGTCGCTGACCACAAACGTGGTCGCCTCGTTAGCGCCCGTACGCCAGGCATGTCCCCAGGGCACGATGGGTGCGCCTTTCGGTCTTATGTTTTGATCGTCCAGCGTGGCCTCGCCCTTCGCTGTTTGTTCGGGCAATGCATCGCCAAAAATCGTTCGGCCTTTAACGCCGGGCCGGCTGTAAGTAATGGTGATGTCGGTGACGCCAATTGTCTGCATCACGCTGGCCTTTTGGCTGGGCCGGGGGAATCGCAACGCGTTTTGTTGGCCGACGGCTATAACCGCGGTAAACGCCAGGAGAAGAAGGACAGAAAACGAAATCTGAAAACGCTTGGTGCTCATGGTGGGTCTCCTTAAAAGTCTTTCACGTTGAACTTTGAGCCTCGGGTTCCTGACTTTAGTACTTGGAACTTTGTCCTTGGTACTTTGTTTTTGTTCTGTTTCCAGCGGTCGATCCAAGCCTGGCAGGAACACTGCTCAAACCGAAGCTTCGCATGCAAACTGAACCGGTACAAAGTACCAATTACGAACCGCAAAGTTCAAATTCTAAGTACAAAGTACAAAGCACAAAGTCCTCTTGTCGGTTACCAAATCTGGCAGCGTTTCGCGTCTTCGCGCACCATCGCATCACCGACTTTGCATTGGAACGCTTCTGCAAACTTCGGCATGTTTGAAAGTGGTCCATTCACGCGAAAACGTGACAATGGATGTGGATCTGACTGCGTCTGAAAGCGTACCCATTCAGGCGTGTACTTCTCCGCCCAAACTTGTGCCCAGCCAAGAAAGAAACGCTGCTCCGGCGAGAAACCATCAATGTCTGCCGGTCGCGGTTTGCCCTGAAGCGACTTCTGAAACGCGTCGTAGGCAACATAAAGCCCGCCAAGGTCTGCAATCGACTCGCCTGACACGAGCTTGCCTTGCAGATGCAGTCCGGGCTCCGCTTCAAACGAATCAAACTGTTTGACGACGCAATCAGTGCGCTCGTCGAAGTTTTTCTTGTCAGCCGGGGTCCACCAATTTTTTAAGTTGCCCTGTGAATCAAACTCGGCGCCCTGATCGTCGAAACCATGGGTGATCTCGTGGCCGATCACCGCGCCAATCGCGCCGTAGTTGATCGCGTCATCGGCGTCAGGATTGAAAAACGGCGCTTGTAAGATTCCCGCAGGAAACGAAATGTCATTGTTGAGAGGGTTGTATCCGGCATTGACGGTCGGTGGCGTCATGCCCCATTCCTTACGATCGACCGGCTTATTGATCTTGTTGAAGTCACGAATCTGACCAAACTCACTCGCGCGCATCACATTCGCGAGATAAGAATCACGCGACACATTCAGTGATGAATAATCGATCCACTTATCGGGATAACCAATCTTTTGACCAAACGCTTCGAGCTTGACGATGGCTTGTTTGCGGGTCTCATCACTCATCCAGTTTAGTTTGTTCAAGCGTTCGCGGAATGAGCTGATCAAATTCGCGACCATAGTTCGCATCCGCGCTTTCGATTCCGCGGTAAAAGCACGAGTGACATACACCTGACCGAGTGCTTCGCCGAGATTTGCGTCTGTGGCAGAAACGCAACGGCGCCAGCGCGGCAGTTGCTCTTTGCGCCCTTCGAGGACTTTGCCGAAGAAGTTAAAGTTCTCCGTCTCAAACTTCGACGACAGGCTTGGGGCGGCTGAGGTGATTAAGTCCCAACGCAAGTAAGTCTTCCAATCCGAAACTGGAACCTCACCCAACATTTTGTTGACGGCAGTGAAGAACTCCGGATGGGCCACATTGATGTCGCCGGTGATTGGAGCGCCCGCGTTGCGTCGATACTCGTCCCAGGAAAAGTTCGACGTCAGTTCTTTTAACTGCGCCTGGTTCATCAAGTGATACTGCGTCGTCGGGTCCCGAAGCTCGATAGGTGTGCGTGAGTTTTGCGCCAGTCGCGTTTCAAATGCGAGAACTGACTGTGCGTTTTTGTTTGCCTGCTCCGGCGAGTCGCCGACGAGCTGAAACATGTTAGTCATGTGCTTGACGAAATCTTCGCGAAGCTTGACCGACTTCTCGTCGGTCTTAGTGTAGTAGTCGCGATTAGGCAGGCTCAGTCCCCCTTGTCCGGCGAACGCCAGCACCATCGAAGTGTTCTTAAGATCGGGAAGTGAGCCATAGCTGAACAAGGTCGGAACACCGTGACGATGCAGGTATGCGATTTCTTCCACTACGCCCTTTGCATCCTGGATCTTGTCGATGCGCGCGAGTTCCGGGACGAGCGGCTTCATTCCTTCTGCCTCACGCCTGGTTTCGTCGAGACAGCTCGCGTAGAAGTCGCCAATTTTTTGTTCGTTGCTACCTTTGACCGCGTTCGTTTTCTTTGCGGCCTCTTCGAGAATGTCGTGCAGCGTTTTGCGATTGTTCTCGGCAAGAACATTGAAGCTGCCCCAGGACGAATACGCAGCCGGAATTTGGGTCTTCGTTAGCCAGGCGCCGTCTGCAAACTGAAAGAAGTCGGTGCAGGCAGCAGTGTTCTTGTCCATGTTTGAGACGTCAAAACCGCGGTTGGTTTGACCCCAGACAGTGGCCGCACAAATCGCAAATGCGACTGTGAGAGCGATGAAGGATTTCGGAAGATTCGTCATAACGTGCTCCATAAATTTGCAGGATTACGAAAGGTCGTATGGCCGGTTGGCGACGACTTCGCTGGCACTAGCTCAGTGTGCACCTTGTTCGATTACTACGCCGGCTTCCGTATTAAGTTTCGCTAATTCTCGCAGAAGGTTTTCCCAATCGCAAAAAGTTTTCTGTCCTTCCAAACTCTCGTGATTCTTCCAATTTCATGGAAGGAAGAGGCGGGGGCAAGCCCACCTTCCTTACCCTGAGCTGAATGAACTCGCGCTTGAAACTCAGGTTGAATACCTCTCAAGCTGAGATCGCCAAAACAACTAGCAGAGTCTTTCGGGTGAGGAAGGTGGGCTTGCCCCCGCTCTTTCACCGTCGTGTTTGCGCCGGATTTCGCTTCATGATAAAAGACTGACGCAATCGGCCAACCTTCCGGAGGAACCAATACATGTTTATGCCAAGCTTTGTGGCGGAGTCGTGTCGCCGCTCACGCGCTATTTCTGCGTCAGCCAGAACAGGTTTCTTGGTCTTTTTATGTGCCATCATTTTCCTAACCCACGCACAGAGTGCCAGCGCACAGACGAAATTATTGCGCACACCCACAGTCAGTGATTCGCAAATCGCCTTCGCTTACGCAAACAACATTTGGACAGTGCCGCGCAGCGGCGGCAGCGCCCGTCGCATTACCAGCTTTCAGGGTGTCACTTCAAACCCGCATTTCTCGCCTGACGGGAAATGGATTGCGTTCAGCGCGGAGTATGCCGGCAACCTCGATGTGTATGTAGTAGCTGCCGAAGGTGGCGAACCAAAGCGCCTGACCTGGCACCCGGGCGCTGACGTTGTCCAAGGTTGGAGTGCCGACGGCAAATCAGTTTTGTTTTCGTCTGCGCGCGCGAGTTGGGCGCCCATCGGTGCGCCGCGCTTCTGGACCGTGCCCGTAACCGGCGGCATCGAAGAGCCATTTCCATTGCCACGCGCTTACCAGGGGAAAATTTCTGGTGATGGAACCCGCGTAGCCTATCGCATGAACAATTCGTGGGATGAAGAACGACGAAACTATCGCGGTGGTCAGAACCGTCCCATCTGGATCGTTGACTTGAATACTCTTGATTTGGTTTCGCCACCGTGGACCGATTCGAAGGATGTGGATCCGGTTTGGATTGGCGATGCGGTCTATTTCATTTCCGATCGCGACGGCGTGGAGAACGTCTGGGAGTATCAAACGCGCACGAAAAAACTTTCGCAATTAACGAAATTTACCGACTTCGATGTTAAAGCACTCGACTCAGGCGCGGACGTTTTAGTTTTCGAACAGGCGGGCGTGATTCATGAACTCGATCCTAAGGGCGGTCGCGAACATGTCGTCAACATCTCGGCCGCCGGTGATTTCCCGTGGATGATGCCGAACTGGCGAGACGTAACTAATCGCATGACGAACCTCGCGATTTCGCCGACCGGGAAACGAATCGTTGCGGAAGCACGCGGCGAAATTTTTACCATTCCGGCCGAGAAGGGCGACATCCGCAATCTCACAAACTCCAGCAGTTCCGCGGAACGCGATCCGGCTTGGTCACCTGACGGCAAATTTATTTCATACTTCAGCGATAAGTCGGGCGAGTATCGTCTGTACATTGAAGCGCAGGATGGTCTAACGCCGGCGCGCGAAATCGTCTTGCAGAACCCGACGCACTACTACACGCCATCCTGGTCACCCGACTCAAAGAAGATTGTTTTCACTGACACTAATTTGAAAGTCTGGGTGCTCGATGTAGCGAGCGGTACTGCGAAGGTTGTAGGTAACGATCCTTGGATGGTGCCAAACCGCACTCTCAATCCTACCTGGAGTCCTGATTCAAAGTGGATTGCTTACGCGAGTCGCTTGCGTTCGCTTTATCACGCGATCTTCGTGAGCAATGTCGAAACCGGCGAGACCAAACAAGTCACTGACGGTTTGGCTGATGCCGTTTGGCCAGTGTGGGACGCGAGTGGTAAGTACCTGTGGTTCCTGGCCTCCACTGATTTCGGTTTGCGTTCTCAGTGGCTCGACATGACTTCCTACGATCATTCCGAGAACTTCGGTCTCTACCTGGCCGTGCTGAAAAAGTCTGACGCTAGTCCATTGTTGCCGGAGAGTGACGAAGACAAGGGCGTAGGAACGGGTAGACGCGCGACCTTGCCCGGCGCCTGTCCCGAATCGCCAAGTCCCGGGGCAGATGCAGCAGCGTCCGCCGAACCGGCTGCGGCGACGCCCACGCCGCGCGCGCCGCGTGCGCCGATTTCAGTGCAGATTGATTTCGCCGGCTTGCCGCAACGAATCATTGCTGTACCGGGTGTGCGTGAACGTCCTTATTCCGAGTTGCATGCGGGCGGTGATGGCAGTGTTTTTTACCTTGAAGACACGCAGGCGGGTCCGGCCAATCCTGGCGGCGAGTTGTGGCGATACCGGCTTTGCGATCGCAAGGCAACGTCTTTTGCGACGAATGTAGCCACGTTTGAAGTAAGCGCGGACGGTCGCAGGCTTGTTTACCGCACTGCAGCTCCCGGCGGTGTCTTTGGTGGTCCACCACCAGTGCCTTCGTTATTCCTGGTTGATGCCGACCGCATGCCGCCAACGGCTGGACAAGGTCGACTGAGTGTTGCGTTGCGGATGTATCTGGATCCGCGGCAAGAGTTTCAACAAATCTTTAATGAAGGTTGGCGCAATCAACGCGATTATCTCTACGTGCCGAACATGCATGGCGCCGACTGGCCGAAGATGAAAGTGATGTATGGGCAATTTCTTCCCTACGTGAACCATCGTGCCGATCTCAATTACTTGCTCGACATGATGGGCGCCGAGATCGCGATCGGACACTCGTACGTCCGTGGCGGCGACATGCCTGAAGTTCCCGCGGTGCAGGGTGGACTGCTCGGCGCTGACTTCACCATCGAAAATGGGCGCTACAAGGTCGCGCGGATTTACGACAACGAAAGTTGGAATCCCGAACTGCGCGCACCACTGGCGGCACCCGGCGCAAACGTTGCGGTCGGCGATTACATCCTCGCGATCAACGGCGTGGAGCTGAAGGCGCCAGACAACATTTACCGTTTGCTTGATGGCACTGCGAACCGGCAAACGTCATTGACAGTAAGCACGGCGCCGGCGATGGAAGGGGCTCGCAACGTCACGGTTATACCGGTCGCCAACGAACAGGGACTGCGTACGCGGGCCTGGATTGAGTCGAACCGGAGACTGGTGGAGAAGTTGTCTGACGGGCAACTGGCGTATGTCTATCTACCAAACACCGGACAGCCGGGTTACTCGAGTTTCAATCGTTACTACTTCTCGCAACAGGACAAGAAGGGTGTGGTTGTCGACGAGCGTTACAACGGTGGCGGATCGGCAGCCGACTACATCGTCGATGTGCTCGGGCGCGACTTTGATGGTTACTTCAATAACGTCGCCGGCGATCGCTATCCGTTCACGAGTCCGTCCGCGGGCATCTGGGGACCCAAAGTGATGATCATTAATGAGATGGCGGGTTCGGGTGGCGACCTGATGCCTTACATGTTCAAGCGTCGCAAGATTGGTTTGCTGGTTGGCAAACGAACATGGGGAGGTCTGGTACATACGGCCGATACGCCGCCGTTCATCGATGGTGGCTCAATGATCGCGCCGCGCGGCGGTTTCTTCACGCGCGACAATCACTGGGCAGTTGAAAACGAAGGAGTTGGACCAGACATTGAGGTGGAGAACTGGCCCAGGGAAGTGGTTGCCGGTCACGATCCACAACTCGAACGTGCCGTAGCGGAAGCGATGCGTATGTTGAAAGAACGTCCGGTGGATCGCGCAGTGAAAGAACCGCCACCCCCGACCTGGGGAAAACGGCCCCAGTAAAAAACCAGCCGCGGATTTACGCCGATAAACGCGAATCTGAACAGTCTCCCAATTCAGATTCGCGTCATCCGCGTTTATCCGCGGCTAATTTTCTCTGGACCGTTGTTTGCTACCAAATCTGGCAGAGCTTCGCGCCCTCACGCACCATCGGATCGCCCGCCTTGCATTGGAACGCGGCCGCGAATTGCGGCATGTTCGATACCGGTCCGTTTACGCGAAATCTCGCAAGCGGATGGGGATCGATGTTGGTCAACAAGCGCTGTAGCTCGGGACGCATGTTGGTGGCCCAACCGCGCGCGTACCCGAGGAAGAAGCGCTGTTCTGGCGTGAAGCCGTCGATCGTCACCCTGGGTTTGCCTTCCATCGATTTCTGGAACGCTGCGTAAGCGATTACCAGCCCGCCCAGATCTGCGATCGACTCACCCGCAACGAGTTTGCCATTTTGGTTCAAGCCCGGTTCAACAACGAAATTGCTGAATTGATCGATGACGCACTGCGCCTTCTCGGTGAACAGTTTCTTATCCGCATCGGTCCACCAGTTAGCCAGGTTGCCCGTCGCGTCAAATTGGGAACCCTGATCGTCGAATCCGTGAGTCATCTCGTGACCGATTACCGAACCCATGCCGCCGTAGTTGAATGCGTCATCAGCCTCGGCGTCGAAGTAAGGTGGCTGCAAGATGCCCGCCGGGAAAACGATTTCGTTAATTTGCGGGTTGTAGTAAGCGTTGACGGTCGGCGGTGACATCAGCCACTCCATCTTGTCAACCGGCTTGCCGATCTTGGCGATGTCGCGCCGTCTGGCAAACGCAGTTCCAGCGAAACGATTGTTCACATACGAGGTGCGATCCACATGCAACGTCGAATAGTCGCGCCACTTGTCGGGATAACCAATCTTGTTGAGGAAAGCGTCGAGTTTAATAATCGCCTGCTTGCGCGTTGGCTCGCTCATCCAGCTGAGCGTCGTGATGTCACTCTTCAACGCGGCTTCCAGGTTGCGCACCATCTCGAGCGCGCGCTCTTTGGCAGCAGGTGGAAACGCCTTCTTCACATAAACTTCGCCGAGCGCTTCACCAAGCGCGCGATCAGTGCCGGCCACGCAACGTTTCCAACGCGGCAAGTTCTCTTTCGAACCCTGCAACACTTTCCCTTTGAAGTTGAAATCTTCTTCGACAAACTTCGACGAAAGTGCCGGGGCAGTTGAATTGATCAAGTGCCAGCGCAAATAAGTTTGCCAGTCGGCCATGGGAACCGAACTTAGTTGCTGATCCATGGTCTTAAAGAAATTGGGACTGGTTACATTGACATCTGTCTTGGGTGGCACTCCCATCGTTTTTAAGTAGAGTGGCCAATCAAAGTTCGTTCCCAGATCGCGCAACTGGGCCACCGTCATTCGGTGATAAACGTTCGCCGGTGTACGTCGTTCGACGCGGGTCATTGACGATTCAGCCAGCTTGGTCTCAATGGCCATAATCGTTTGTGCTTCCGCTGCCGCTTTCGTGGCGTCGTCTCCCATCAACTGAAACATAGCGGTGACGTGCTTAACATAGGCGTCGCGCGTGGCTTTCGACTTGTCATCAGTTTTCAGGTAGTAATCCCGATCGGGAAGTCCCAGTCCGCCCTGATCAATTTCAAAGGTAACTTCCGCACTGTTTTTGAAGTCCTGGGTAGAACCGCTGCCAAAAAGCGTGCTCAATCCCAGCGAGTGGAGATGTGCGATTTCGTCCTGCAGCGACTTTGTATCCTTCACTTTTGCGATGCGAGCAAATTCGGCATCGAGTGGTTTCAGGCCAGCGGCTTCAATGGTCGCTTCGTCCATGCAAGTGGCGTAATAGTCGCCAACTTTCTGTTCACTGCTGCCTTTTGCGGCTTTGGAATTTTTCGCGGAGGCTTCGAGAATTTCGTGAAGCGTCTCGCGGTTCTTCTCGTCAAGCAAATTACCGACGCCCCAACTTGAATAGGCTGCGGGAATCGGATTTTTCGCGAGCCATCCGCCGTTCGCATATTGATAGAAGTCCGTGCAGGCTTGTGTGCTGGTGTCGAGGTTGGCGCGATCAAAACCATGATTGGTTTGAGCGAACACAGTGGCCAGGCTGAATGCGAGCAGCACCACCAGGCCGGTTAACGATTTGAATTTGGTCATAGATTGCTCCCTTGCTTGAAAATTAAATGATGGTTTTACGAGGAAAGTGAAGTTCCAGTTTCGCCGATTCGCGAGACTCCCGCAAGCGGAGGCAATGCCTAACGAAAAGGGGAAGTAGGTGATTGGGTCTAAGTTTTTCGTGCTGATAAAAGAAACCCACGAAATGACACGAAAGGAAAACACACGAACCCTACACGAAAAGTTGAATCTTTAATCTGCGTAATCTGTGTAATCGGCGGATGAATCTTTGCCTTTTTAAGGTGTGACGATCGTGCCCATCTGGACAACCTCGAAGTTGGAGCCCTTGATGGTTTTTAGAGTGCGGAGTTCGTCATCGTTCCAACGTGGGTCGGGCGCCCCGCTAAAGTACCAGTCAGACCCATTGTCGGCCACGATCATTCCGTATTGCTTCATCGCTCGCAGGATGACCTGCATCGCGGGTGAGAATCCTGAAATATTGAACGACGCCTTCAGGCGCACACGCATGCCCATCGGTGGCAGGTTCACGCTGGTCAAGGTACTGGCCCAGTGACGCGCCGGCGCCACATACGCGCGCCGCGAATTGTCGACGGTGAAGCGAATTGCGTGATTGATTGCGCCCTGTTCAAAAACTTCGTCATAACGCACGAGACCGGGAAAGATTGGCAGTCCGGCCGCATCGGCTGAAGTCCAGCCAGCCGGTCGCAGCGCATTTGAGTTCAAATCGAAAATCGCTCCGCAGTTGGCATTCCAACTTGTACCGCCGCCGAGTGGAAACGCGTACCCGAGCTCATAAAGTTTCCAGTTGTCACGATCGATGACGAGCACTTGACGATCGCCGTTTGAACTGGGACCACCTTCGATTGGCGCGTTAGTCGGAATTGGATAAGGACCAGGATCGCTTTCGTCACCGTAGGCGGTCCAGTTGATCGGAACAAGAGTTTGCGCGCCCTGCACCACAGTGTAGGGAATCCCGTTAGGCGCGCCGTTGTAAACGGTGCCGAAGTCGGGATGGAGGCCGGTGTTGTTGCCGATGCTGGCGATCAAATTCGCCGAATTCGGATCGACCGGCAAGCTTGAGATGTCCTGGTTCCAGGGATTGTCGGGAGGAAACAGTTGTTTGCCGTGCAGGCTTGCGCCTGTACCAAGCTCCGGTGTCGCGCCGGGTGTTGGCGTCGGTGTCGCCGGCGGATCGTCGGGTGGTCCACCGCCCACATGGCCAACACCAATCCGCACGCGATTGCTGGTGGCGCCGTGATAAGTAAGACCAACGAGAACGTCGCCGACGTCCCCCAGATTATCGTTGAGTCTCAGCACAACTGCGGTCATCCATGTTTGACCAGGGACAGCCCCGACATATTCGACAGTCAGCGGGTAATGAATGTGTGAACCGTCTTCAGCATCGGCGGTGACGATCGAGTATGGTTCGCCGTTGCTAAGACTTAGGTTGGTTGCGAACAAGGTCACGCGAGTGCGCGTGTCGGTACCAAATGCGACGGGAGTTTGCAGCGAGAACGGTTCGACGAGTTTTGTAACGGAGTCTAGTGCGATTCCGCGAGTGGATCCGGGCTGCGCAAGAAGTACCGGCGCACCCGCTGCTGAGGTGGTTGAAAGACAATGGCTGCCAGGCGTGCTGAGAATTAGGAGAAAAAGTACAAAGCTTGCCATTGCGCCGACAAGCCAGCGTTTGCGAGTTGGCCGTTTATTTAGGTGAAACGATGACACAAATACCTCGAGCCCTGAATTTGTCGGGGCTTGTTACTGTCGGGTTGAGAGTTGGGGCAGGAGAGGAAACCTTTCCAGCACATTGGGATCCTAAGCTTAGAATTCCACGTGGACAAGTTGTCGCG